>LULH01000217.1_pt1 | contig 13903 bp, 15 predicted proteins | sample 728201 | NCBI WGS metagenome assembly LULH01 (sample SAMN03860294, study PRJNA289734) | marine metagenome | biome: seawater column; feature: ocean; material: water; isolation source: Red Sea water column Station 169 - depth 100m | place: Saudi Arabia: Red Sea | collected 2011-10-15 | depth 100 m
TATGGGGTAGGATATACAAGTCTTACTTTAAGGATGAACTTACCTACTCTGTGGTCAGTAATGACTTAGCAACAGCAGAGCAAAGTTATTAAGTAAAAATACCTGTTGACAAATAATTAGGGTACTGATATATTATAAATGTGCTGATCAACACATCGGGAGTGACTGAATAAACTTACTGGCATATAGCTAGTTAAGGTGATGAGACACAGGTGGTGCTGCTGCGAAAGCAGAATCGACTTACCAGTCGGGTTGTAGGCAGAGATGATTTTCTAACTGTAGAAATGCCCATCTCTTGTTGGTACACAGGAATCCAACCTCCCACCTCAATCCAACTGCGGTGCTTCCCTTGCTGATTCAGAAGTAGCGGCGATAGGAATCAGTAATCCAATTAAATCTAATAAAATCTAATGTCTTTTTCTAATCTTAAAAAACAATCCTCACTTGGTTCTTTGACTGCCAAACTTGTCAGTCAAGTGGAAAAAATGAACAAAGGTTCAAACGGTGTAGATGATCGTTTATGGAAACCAGAAGTAGATAAAGCGGGAAATGGTTACGCAGTAATCAGGTTTCTCCCTGCACCAGACGGAGAAGATTTGCCTTGGGCAAAACTCTACACACATGCTTTCCAAGCATCTGGTGGTTGGTATATAGAGAACTCATTAACAACACTTGGTCAAAAAGATCCAGTTTCTGAACACAATTCACAACTCTGGAACTCAGGTGTTGATTCCGATAAGGAAGTTGCAAGAAAACAGAAACGTAAGTTATCTTATTACAGTAACGTTTATGTTGTTAAAGATCCTTCAAACCCAGCGAATGAAGGTAAAGTATTCTTGTTTAGATACGGAAAGAAAATCTTTGATAAGATAACTGCTGCAATGCAACCTGAGTTTGAAGATGAACAGGCAATCAACCCATTTGATTTCTGGGCTGGTGCTAACTTCAAAATCAAAATCAAAAAGGTTGCTGGATATTGGAACTATGACTCAAGTGAGTTTGCTGCTCCTGCTCCACTTCTAGATGATGACGATGCAATGGAAGCAATTTGGAAACAAGAACATTCTCTTGCAGAACTCATTGCTCCTGATCAGTTCAAGTCATATGAAGATCTCAAGAAGAGACTTAACTATGTTCTTGGTTTAACTGTTGCACCAAAAAGACAAGACCCCGAAGTTATTGATGAAGATAATAACTTAGAGGACTTAAGTGAAGGTCGTGCTGTTGTTGACACAACTCCATCCTCTGTAAACACAGATGAGGATGAAGAAGATGCACTCAGCTATTTTGCAAAATTAGCTGAAAATTAGGAAATATCCCGAAAAAAAATTCGGGCCATTTTTTACGCCAGAGGTCGCTCAAAACGACCTCTTTTTTTATGGCGAAATTAGTCTTGGATTTTCTGTCTTTTTGAGTTTTTTTGATATAAATTGTTTTGATGGTTTATATTCCATTATATTTGCAAAATCTTCTAAGAATAAATTTAAGTATCCTTTTTTTAGGACATTGATATTTCTTTTTTCATCATTTAAATTTGTTTCGTTGTCTAAAAAGGAAAATGACTTTAATTTGGATTCTGTTTTTAAAACACCTCTATCTACAAAACTAACTGAGTGTCCAGCTGGAACTGTAAGACCCTCTGGTTGAATTAATCTCCCTTCCGAATCCCTTATAATTTCAGTTTCATAATGATGAATATTTGCTAATTGTTGTGATGTGTACTTTTCATTGAGATAGGTTAAAAAGTCTTCATTTCCCATTGGCCACTCATCTCTCACATGAATAATATTATTTGTTGTTAGAACAACCCAATCAAGTCCAGAATCTTTATAAAGTTTATATGCAACTTGATCTGGTCTTTCATCACCAACTATTGAATATTTTGTAAATGCTGTAACTTCATCAAAAATGTCATCACGCAGCACTGATCTCTTAAATATATTTTTTACAGTTTGATAATCATATGCAGAATTTCGATCATTCGCTAGAGACGGATAATCGAGGTCTGGTAGTTGTTTAAAATAACTATTTGGTGATCCTTTGTATGCCATATTAGTAACCTACACTGTCTTCTGGAGTTTTTAATTGATCCTGTTGATATATTGGTCTAAGTTCAGCAAAACTCATATCTACTGTAATCTCCACTGGTTGTGAATCATGATATGCAGACCAATAAGTATTTGGAGCATAATCAGTGCTTAATGAGGTTAATGCAAGACCGCCTGGACTAAATCTATTTACAGTTTTTAATATATTCGCTTCTTTAGGCCCATTTCTGTATTGTAATGTAAAAACATCTGGACTTTTTAAATATGTTGAACTTCTAAATTTTGGCGCCATACCTAATTTTAAAAATTTAATTAACTTTCTTATAGTCTCACCCTCTTTTTGACTTCTTGCTACCATTCTATATTTAAAAGCAAAATCTCTCATAGCAGGGCCTTGGAATAACATCTCTGCGTTTGGATTTAAAACCACACCACCTTTTCTTGCTAAAAGTGTATCTGCATTTAATTCTGTTCCTAAGAGCGCTCCCGCCATTTTAGCAGCAATCTGGTTATATATCGCACCTGATCCTTGTGAAAAAGCGTTACCAAACTCATTGTTACCTCTTTGCTCTCGGTATTCTCTAAATGCTTGATTTCTTTCCTTCTTTTCTTCGTCTGTTGATGCTGGTTGTCCTGTGAACGTATTAGCAAGACCCAAAGCAGCTAATCCCTGTATGTTTAATTCACTTTTTCCCCATTCAGCAGCGTTAACGTCTGTTGCCTTTGGCATTGGTAATATGACACTTCCTTTTAATGTGCCTAAAACACTACCACCTTTTATCTCTTTGTCTGTCTTATTAAAGAAACCTTCTGTCTCTTGAGTCCCTTCTGGAAAACTTGCATTTAAAGTTTCTCTTCTATACTCATATCTTGTAATTTTAAGATGATCTTGATTGAGATTAATGTCAAGTGGATAGGCGAACATTTTAGTCTCACTACTTTTTGCTGTTGTGACAGGTGTTTGATATGTAAGCTTAGTCGTATTATTATTATCTACATCTTGTGCATTATCATTTTTCGTATTTTCCCTAGTTTTAGTTGCTTTAATTTTTTTTATTGGTGCAAATTCTATGTCATCATTTTTACCCTTATAATCTCCTTTGTACTTATTGACGTTATATGCCTCTTTTGCTTGAGATGAACTTGATACTTTAGCCCACTCGGCGCTATCAGGATCTATCGACCTCAACGGCCTTCCTAGTTGGGTCTGTTTTTTAATACCTTCTAATTGTTGTTTATCATTAAAAGTAAAAACGTATTTTGACCCAGAAGATGTGCCTGGAATTGAAAATTTTCGACTTTTTGACATTAATTTTTGTTGTAAACTCGACTTCTTGGAACTGGTATTCCTCTCATATCAACAAATCTTTCAGTGGGTAATTGTGCCACATCTGACCATTCAGTGTTTGGAATGCGATATGGTGTTCCTCTTACGCCAGTATAAAGATATTTATGTAGAGTTCGACGAGGAACTGCAACTGCACCCTGAGCAGAGTTATTTAGTAAGCTTATTGCAAGTTCGTCTCTTTGATTCAAAGGGACATAATGAAGGTTGCATCCTAAAAACCCACCTGTTTGATATTCAATCACATAAGTAAGTGGATACATGTCATAATATGGTTGTTTTGTCTGTGCTGAGTATGTATAGAAATATAATTGGCCAGGAGAAAATCCAGCTGTATCTGCAGCATCATCATCAAAGTTTGTCGAACCAAGTTCATCAAGTAATTGACTTCTAAAATAGTCTTCACTTACTTGATCAGTTACTTTATTCAATATTCTTTGAAGAATGCTCATTTGATTCCTAATTCTTTTTCAGTCATGATTTTGAACTCTAATTTACGATCTTCACAAAATTCTCTTGCTGCCTTCCATTTTGCTTGATTTTTAATATATGTCATTGATTCGTTTATTAGAGTCTTTCTTGACTTACCTTTTGTTACTTTTGGTTCCAATGTTTCTCTCAATGGTTTGACCTCAATTACTGATCTGCGAATATTACTATCCTTATCTTTGTACTTGATAAAAAAGTCAGGAAAATATCTACGAACACGATTTGTTGTTGGATCTTTATAAGGAATCCAAAATTCTTCAGATGCCCATTCAAGTATATTTTCATTCAAATCACAGTAATTCATGAATTTTCTTTCCCATAAAGATCTATAAATAATATTTTGAGAGTCACCCTTATATTTTTTAGGGTTGGAAGGTCGATATATCCCTTTATAGCTCATATATAGTAATAACAACTTAAAATTATTTATTGTGCCTAATAATTTTCCAAAAAGATCAGAAATATTTCAAGGAGATTTAAGAGATATCCGTGATACTGTCGCACGGCCGTCTTTAGATACTCTTTATCAAGTCCATTTTTCATTTGGAAACTGGGAAACATGGTTAGGAGATTCTCCAGGCCAGAGAAGAACACAGGGAAAAGGTTTTCAACAAAAGATGTCCTTGATGTGTACACAAGCAGAACTGCCAGGCACAAATTTTATAGAAACTAATGTGATTGGACATCATCAAGGTATTCAAGAATCATTTCCAAATCTTAGAAATTTTCCTCCTTTAAATCTTGTTTTTTATGTTGATGCGGATCATGTTGTCTTGGAAGTTTTGGAAACTTGGATGACATATATTAATCCAATTAAAACACAACAAAGAAGTTATAATGCTTTTACAAGATTTAGTTATCCAGAGACTTATAAAGAAATTCTTCATCTTTCAAAATTTGAAAGAGATAGTTTTAAAGAAAAAAGATCAGATGAAATTGGAACTAAAGTAGCAGAGTATGAATTTGTGAATGTTTGGCCAACTAATATGACATCAATGAGACTTGCCTATGGTGACTCTAATGTGTTAAGATGTAATGTATCTTTTGCATATGATAGATTCTTTACATCGTTTACTGATAAAGATGGTGGTGTTCCAATTGATACACCACTTGGAGTCACAGATTCTAATGATATTGAAATTCCACAAAGATCAATTCCTCAATATCAAATTAACAGAAACAACTTGAATGCTAGTAGAAACAACAGACGAAACGAGGTGAATGCCTTAATGGATGATACTGGTATGAGTCGTAGTAATGCTCAAAAAATATCCGCTGGTGGATTTGTTGAAACTGTTATTAAATAAACCCTCCTATATAAAATACTGAACAGAATATTATGCCATTACCAACCATTGAAACTCCAACTTATGAGTTGAAGTTACCTTCTTCAAATAAAAAAATTAGGTATAGACCTTTTCTTGTAAAGGAAGAGAAAGTATTAATCATTGCTCTTGAATCAAAAAATCAAAGTGAAATTACAAATGCTGTAACACAAGTTTTGAAAAATTGTGTTTTGACTAGGGGTATTGATATTGATAATCTACCTACATTTGACATTGAATATTTGTTCTTAAATATTCGTGCTAAATCTATTGGAGAGGATATCAAAGTAACTGTTACTTGTCCTGATGACAGAAAAACAAAAGTTCCTGTCACAATATATGTGGATGAGATTAAAGTTGTTAAACCAAAAAACCATAAGAAGGATATTGTTTTAGATGATAAATTAACTCTTCGTATGAAGTATCCATCATTGTCTCAGTTTATTTCAAATAATTTTGACACAGAGGATGAGGCGGAAGAATTGGTTGATAAAACCTTTAAAGTTGTCGCTGATTGTATTGATACAATTTATACTGAAGAAGATGCATGGGAGGCAAAAGACTATACTCCAGATGAAAGAGTTGAATTTGTACAACAATTAAATTCAAAACAATATAAAGCTGTAGAGAAGTTTTTTGAATCGATGCCTAAATTATCTCACACGATTGAGGTTGTAAATCCAAACACAAAAGAAAAGGGAACTGTCGTTTTGGAGGGATTAGCCAATTTTTTCGGCTAAGTATTGCAAGAGAGGATCTTGAATCCTATTTCCGTATCAATTTTGCTCTCATGCAATACCATAAATATAGCTTGACGGAACTGGAAAATATGATGCCTTGGGAAAGAGAAATTTATACAACTCTTCTCAAACAATATATTGAAGAACAAAATCTCAAGAATCAACAAAAACAAGGTGTTATGAAGTATGGATGAAGAAGAATACCAAGAAGAGGAACAATCTAATTCAAAGATAAATTTAGGTAGTTTCTTTGAACGAGTCGATTCGGTTGAAAAGGTAGCGGGTAATGCCTTATCAAAAGCGAATGCGAATTTTGGTATCATTAATGCTCAAAAAACACTTATTAATACTTTAAACCTTTCAATTGAAGCATTAGAGACAAAGGTTAGAGATATTGCAAATTATATAATTATAGAGAAAAAAATTACAAGAGATGAGGAATCAGATAGATTAGTCGAAGAAAGAGATAAAGAACAAAAAAGTATAACAGCTGAAAGACTTATGGGTCTTAAGGGAGATCCAGGCGAGAAAGGTGATCCAGGCCAACCTCAACCAGCTGAACCAGAACAAAGTGGTGGTAATCCAATAATGGGTTTTTTAAAGGCCCTTGTGGGATTGGGTATTGCTGGTTTTGCAGTCACCTATCTCTGGCCTGCTCTCTTGCCTTTATTAAAAGGTGTTCTTATTGCTTCCTTTAAGGGTGTTTTCTCTTGGGCTGGATTAAAAATAGCTGCTATATTGGGTGGTATAATTGGTGGAATACCTCTTATCGGTAAATATGGCCCAAAAATAAAAGAAGGTGTTGAGAAAACATTTGATGGTATTGGTGATTTTGTTGAAGGTCTTTTTACAGACATGGATGAAGATGGAAATATTTCTGGTGGTGGCGTTGTTGGTAGCATACCTAATGTAGGTGGTGGAGAAGGTGGTGGAGAAGGTGGTGGAGAAGGTGGCGAAGAAAAAGGTGGATTAACAGATTTTGGAGATGATTATAAGGCAAAAGAGGAGTATTATCAGTCAAAAGAGTATCTTGATAGCGCTAAAGCTAATGAAGATGGTATAGGCACATCATATGAGGATATGAAAAAAACTCTTGAAAAGAAAGATTTGGTTAAATTTGAAAAAAAATATAAAGAGGGAAGTTATGAATTTTCATCTAGTGAAGAGGGTGACACAAAAACTATCAGCTCAAAATTTGAGGGTACAGCTAGATTTGATACGAAAACAGGTAAAGCTTATATTCTTGGTGAGGAGGTTACTATAGAAGGATACAACGAGTATATAAATTTGCCAGATGAAGAAAGATTTAGCAAAGATGGAATGATGAAAATTATAGAAAAACATGCAGTAAATAAAGTTGAACCAATTAAAGAAGATAATACGATAGATTCTTTTTCCTTTGCTGAAGATATTGGTATCGGTGATTCTCAGTTTCTCAGTGAATTAATTAATGTTGATTCTACAGGTAATTTGAATAAAAATATTAATCAAGTAGTAAACACACCATTTGCTCTTCCAAATTCTACAGAGACAACAGTAAAATTTACTGATATGAAGGTGCCTTTCCTTAAGAGTCTTTCAAATCAATACTTATCAATATCTGGAAAAACAATTCCTCCAGAGTATTATAACGCATTCAAATAATGGCTGATACTAAACTTCTTATTAAAGATTGTACTCTACTGCCAAGTGATGGTTCTTCTCTAAAAGAGGAACAGAACATTACAGCGGGTCTGGTTGCAGTTGATTATTTTGAGAGTATTGAAAATCCATCCATAGCATTAATAATCACTTTTATTGACACTGATCAGTTAATAGGTAGATTGGGAGTAACTGGAGGAGAATATGTTAATCTTTCAGTATTATCTGGTGAAGAGGATAATGAAGTTGAATTTAAAATTACTGGAGAAGATCATAAATTAATATTAAATGCTGTAAGAAATGTAACAACCACTCATAATGCTCAAGTTGCAACTTTAGAATTTGTGTCAGTTGAAACATATGTTGATCAAACTGCAAGAGTGAATAAAAAATTCACTGGTAACATAACTCAAACAGTGAAAACAATACTTAAAGGAGATGAGTCAACTGGATATTTAGGATTAAAAACAAAGAAAAACTTAGATAGTGATGAAGCTGCTAATTCTTATTCATTTGTTGGAAATTTAAAACATCCATTTGATACAATTCAATGGTTATGTCCAAAAACACAGGCGTCGAAGGATAGCTTTGGGTTTTTATTTTATGAAAATTTCGATGGTTATCATTTTAAATCAATTAAGAGCTTGTTAGAACAGGATGCTTTTGAATATAAACAAGCTGATAAAAATATTGGAACCAACGCTATCATATTGCATAGTAATTTAAATCAAACAAACGATATTGGTTTGAACTTAAGAACTGGAATGTATGCGAATCGAACTCTTTTTATCGATCTTGAAGAACATACTTTAAAGGAAGTTGATTATAAAGTTGAGAATTTAGGACTATCAGACCCACCTAAGATAGCGAATGAATTGGAAACATATCCAACTCGTCTAATGCTTAAGGCTAGTGATGTTGGAGTTTCTCAAAAGGGATCAGAGAAAAAGGATAAACAACCAAAGACTGAGCTTGACGAAACGAAAAATAAGTCCTATATTAGGAATAACTTACTATTTTCACAATCATTAAGTATATCAATTCCATTGAACAGTAAATTAAGAGTTGGTTTTATGCTTGACGTTAAATTTCCTCTTAAGAAGGATGACAGTGGAGATGACTCTGCGGATTCCTATGGAAGTGACAGAACTAATGATCCTAGTGGAAGATATCTTATTGCTGAATTGAGACATCTCATGGGTGGTGGTAAGAGTGAAACACAGCTAAAATTAATTCGTGATGTGTTCACTGTTTAACAAAACGCTTAAATAAAAGAAAAGGAGAATCAAATGAAATCAATCGAAGATCACATTGAATACGATAAAAAAATTGCTGACGATCCACAGGCTAATCCAGCAGCAAGAAGACATGCAAAAGATGAATTGCATGATCTAGAAGAGTATGTAGAACATCATAAAGAAGAAATAGAAGCAGGAGATCATCATGATCCTAATGCTTTAGAGTTGTTTTGCGATAATCATCCAGATGAACCTGAGTGTCTCGTATATGACGATTAATTAAATGTTTCAAGAATCGACTAACTTTTTAGGAAAGGATGGATTCCACTGGTGGATAGGTCAAGTTACCGATCCAAAGAAAGGAGAGTGGGATAATACTTTAGAAAAGAAAAACGCTGAGAATGGTGAACCAATTTATTCTCATCGTTGTCGTGTTCGTATAGTTGGATATCATGGTTGTGGAGATGAACTGCCAGATAATAAACTACCATTAGCACATGTTCTTCTACCGCCCAACGTGTCAACCACTGGAGGACGTGGTGAAACAATGCAATATCAGGGTGGAGAAGTTGTCGTTGGATTTTTCTTTGATGGTGCAGATGCTCAACAACCAGTAATCTTTGGAACTTTGTTTAAACAAAGTTATGTCGAAGATAAATTGACAAACTCAGAATTCAATGCAAAAAAACAAACTTGTTTTGTTCCATACACACCCCCAGAAGTTAAAGCTACTATGGGTGATCATGAAAGAGTAGATAATACAAATGGAAAGAAAAAGGATAATGGAAATGGTAATGGAAAGAAAAACGGTAAAAAGTTTAATCTTGTAGAGTCATCGCAGAAAAATGTTTCAGATGTAATTGTAAACGATAAAACAGATATTAAGTTTGATAACTCAACTCCTTGTGGGAATAATGAAGTATCAAAGATAGCAAATGATTTAAAGGAATTCTCTAAGAAGATGAAGAATTTTCAAAAGTTAAATTCCAATGATGTTTTTGTTAATCCTCTTTATGGTGGTGTAGTTGATATTCAAGGAGAATTAAAATTAACATCAAATAGAATCCAAAACTCCATGTCTAAGTTAATTCGTCGTGGTCGTTCTAAAGTGATAGAAGATACTCTGGATAAGTTATCAAAAACATTTAAGGATAAAATACCTAAACCAAAGCAAGCTATTGCTGGAGAAGCAGTAAATAAGTTAGCTGATACAATATATTGTAACTTTGAAAAAATACAGGATCAACTTGGTGACTACTTAATGAAAAGTTTAGAAAATATGTTAGGTCAACTTTTAGATGTACCTATTTGTGGTGTCGAAAATTTTATGGGTGATATGTTTGGTCAAATTAATAATATTTTAGATACAGGTCTTGGTAGCATATTTAATCAATTAAACTCAATTCAAGGTGGTGGTATTGCATTACCCAGTAAAACATTTACAAAGGCGATTCAATTTGCTGACCTCATTACAGGTATTTTAGAATGTGATCAAACAAATTGTCCAGAAAATACATCTTATTCTTCAAAGAATGGAATTACAAAAACAGGGACTGATGACTTTGGTAGTTTACTTGATAAAATAGGATTTAAAAACCCTCTAGATAAATTCTTAGATGGTGTAGATGGTATGATTGATGCAGATCCAAGTGCTCCAGATTGTTCAACAAATGTTCTCAGATGTGGGCCACCAAGAGTTGATTTTCTTGGCGGTCTTCCTTTAGGTGGCCAAGGTGCAACTGGTGATGCGATTGTCAATGTTCTTGGTCAAGTAATCGGTGTTGCTCTTAGACAGCCTGGTTTTGGATATCAAGAACCACCTTTACTTTCATTCTTTGATAGTTGTGAAAATGGTTATGGTGCTGGAGGTTTTGTTAGATTGGGTGAGGTTACTGATCCAGATGGAAATAAGTCCACAGGTGTTGTTGAAGTTGTAATCACAAGTCCTGGCCAGAACTATCTACCAAATACAACAGAGACAACTCTTAATGAGGATGGATCTTTAACTGAAAAAGAAGTGATTCCAGATCCAAATGCTAATTATGATGGTGAGGTAGCTTATGTTACTTCAATAGCAGATGTTGTTCTCACAAATACAGGATCTGGATATGAAGATGGTGATACTGTTACAGTTGAGGGTGGAACTGTAAGTGATACTTTAGGTGATGGGCAACAACCTGGCCAGGCTGAAGTTGAATTAATTATTGAAGATGGATTGGTGGCAGGAGCGAACGTTATTAATGGTGGATTTGGATTTACTAGTATTCCAGATTTACTCATAAATAGCGATACTGGTAGTGGTGCTAGATTAACACCAGTACTTAAATTTACTAAGGTCGAAGATGCAACTGAACTTGCTCAAATATCTCAGGATGCTGTCGTAACTGTAATCAGTTGTATTGAGAAATAAACATGGGAACATACAAAACTAAAGATAGAAAAAATGTAGAACAGAGACAGTTCGCAAGATATAGTCTCAAGAGTGGTCAAATGCATTCCATACATGGAATGGCTAACTTTGAGGTGCAAACACAGGAATCACAGGCTTTTGGATTTTACTCAAATACAGGTCAAGGTGGAACTGAAGGTGGGCCTGGAACTGGTAAAGCACTTTTATATACGCCAGGACAATCTTTAGAAGTTCTTGGTACTGGATTAAAGACTAGAGACGCTGGTGACAATACTGAACTTCCAGCAAAGATTATAAGATGTCATAATGGTGATACAATTATTGATTGTTATAACGGTAACATTACACTTCGAGGAAGAAACATTACTCTTGATGCAAATGGTGGTGGTCAAGATGGACAAATTAATTTGATTGGAACTCGAATTATTAGTGCAGATGCACCTGATATTCGACTTCAAGGTGAGAAAGTATTGATTGATGCAACAAATAGATGTGATATAATAAGTAAGGGTTTCTTTCAACTCAAGTATGGATTCTGTTTGGCTGCTGCTGATAGTGACATGGACTTTGGTGTTTTAGCAGAAACTCTTAAAAAAGATGTCTCTTTTACTCCACGAACTGTCGAGGAGAATGCAGGTCTATTAAATAATCCAGAGGATAACTAAATGCAAATAATTAAAACACAAACAGATAAATTAGTTGTCGGGTCAAATGATGTATCTTATTTTGCACCTGACCAATCACCTACTGGAACTGCGGTATTAAATGGCCCTGTTTATGTTGGTGAACCCACCATGTCCTTATTAGCGGGAGGATATGAAGGTGTCTTAAATGTAGCATCAAATTCTGCACAACAGTTGCCTGGTGATCAACAACCACCATGTCAAGCAGACCTAGCAATCCAATGTGACGGTAACATGGTAATTCGTGGTGATGGTAAAACGGCAGAGGCATTAGTGATATCTGGTGGTGGAGGTATTGATGTATTACATGTTAAAGGTGATGCTACCTTTGATGGTGCAGTTGATTGTGGTAACAAAGGAGCTCTTGCATCTAGATTTTCTGCTGCAGATGGTAAACCAAAACCATTTGATATACAACATCCTACGAAGGGTGAAGGTCATCGTCTTCGTTATGCTTGTATTGAAGGCCCAGAGGTAGGAGTTTATTATCGTGGTAGATTAAAAGAATCAAATGTAATCGAATTGCCTTACTATTGGAAAGATTTAGTTGATGAAAATAGCATTACTGTTCAATTACAACCGATTGGAAGAACACAAAATCTTGTAATTCAAGAGTTTAATAATGAATTTATTGTCATCGCAGAGGATTCAACTAATACTGATTTGATTACTGATTTATCAACTATTGATTGTTTCTATCATGTATATGGTGAGAGAAAGGATATTAATCCTCTGATAGTTGAATATGAGGGCAATAGTTGGGAGGATTATCCAGATCCTAACTTTGATCCAAATAAAGTTGATGATGATAAAAAAACTTACACTGATCCTCGTTTCTCTGGCCCACCAAACACAATCACTACTTGAAAAAATTAATTTATATCGAGGAGAATTTTATTTCTCCTGATGAGTGTCAAGAACTTATTGAATTATCTAAGTCAAATCCAGACGAGATGTCTTATGGTGATGAAAGTCGAGGTGGTAATACATATCTAACAACTCTTGATGGAATATACTTTGAATCTCAAAAGAATAATGCTGTTGATAAGGTAACGAATGTATGTAAGACGTTTGATTCAAGAGTGATTATAGATTATGCAGGCGTAGTGAGATGGCCTTCTGGCACTTTCATGAAACCTCATATTGATCCACATAGACCCAATCAAGAACCTGATTTATTTGCAGCAGTTCTTTATTTAAATGATGACTTTGATGGTGGATATACTTGCTTTGACGAGTATAGGATAAAACCAGAGACAGGTAAGTTACTTATTTTCTCAAATTCTGTATATGAACACTCAGTTAGTAAAATTGAGGGTGGTGAGAGATTTGCTCTTAGTATATGGTACAATCAATGAGAAAGTTAATATATATTGAAGAAAACTTTATTACTAGTGATGAGTGTCAAAAATTAATTGACTTATCACTTGCAAATAAAAATGATACTTTTCTCACTAATGTAACTCACTCTAACCCAAAGGAGAGTTTGAGTAAAGGAATTGAATGGAAAGATCACACTGCTGTTTATCATGGTGGTGATGTAGATCCTACAGTTCCACCTTTAGATTATGATGTTGTAACTAGGGTAAATAGTATTTGTAAGAGTTTTGATTCAACTGCAAATCTTGATTATGTTGGAGTCATAAGATGGCCTGTTGGTACATTTATGAAACCACATGTAGATGATAATGACGTACATAATCCAGATGTATTTGCTGCGATGTTGTACCTAAATAATAATTTCTCTGGTGGATACACTTGTTTTGAAGATTTTGAAGTCAAACCAGAGCCAGGAAAACTTATAATATTCTCAAATTCACAATATCTTCATTACGTTAGTAAGGTTGAAGGTGATGAGAGGTTTGTTTTATCATTCTGGTATAATTCATTGAATAAATAAACTTAGACAGAATCTGTAATTAGAGAAGAATAGGATGCCTCTTTCAAGACTGGAGAATTTTCTAAAGAATATACAAGGTAATGT
>LULH01001339.1_pt1 | contig 13892 bp, 14 predicted proteins | sample 728201 | NCBI WGS metagenome assembly LULH01 (sample SAMN03860294, study PRJNA289734) | marine metagenome | biome: seawater column; feature: ocean; material: water; isolation source: Red Sea water column Station 169 - depth 100m | place: Saudi Arabia: Red Sea | collected 2011-10-15 | depth 100 m
AAATTCAATGCATCTGAAACTAAATTAAATGAACCAGACTTATCAATTGCATTAACTTTTATAAAATTCATTTTTGGAGATCCAATGAAACCAGCTACAAAAATATCACTGGGATTATTATATAAATCAAGTGGTGCTCCTGCTTGTGCAACATAACCATTATTTAAAACTACTATTTGATCAGCCAATGTCATTGCTTCAACTTGATCATGTGTAACATAAATCATTGTACCACCGATTTTTTCATGAAGTGCTGATAATTCTTTTCTCATTGTTACTCTTAACTCAGCATCAAGATTAGATAAGGGCTCATCAAACAAAAATGCTTTTGGATCTCTAACTATTGCTCTGCCAATAGCTACTCTTTGTCTTTGACCACCAGAAAGTGCTTTTGGTTTTCTTTGAAGATACTCTTCAATTTGTAAAAGTTTAGCTGCGCTATTAACTTTTTCTTCAATTGTTTTTTTATCAATTTTTAGATTTTCCAATGCAAAGGCCATATTTTTAAAAACAGACATGTGAGGATACAAAGCATATGATTGAAAAACCATAGCCAAACCTCTTTCTGAAGCGGGTATATTACTTACTTCATTTCCGTCGATTAAAATTTCTCCTGATGTAATTCTTTCTAATCCAGCAATAATTCTTAATAATGTTGACTTACCACATCCAGAGGGGCCAACTAAAACTAGAAATTTTCCACTTTCAACTTTCAAATCAACTCCATGAATTACTTCTGTTTGATCATAACTTTTAAAAATGTCCTTTAATATGATTTCAGTCATCTATCTCTTCTCATTATTGCTTTGTCAGGGTCAGCATGTTGTAAGTGTATAGGCGGCATCCCATTCAAGATTTTTTTTATATCATTCATCATCATATCTCTTATATTTTTATATGAATAATCTAAAGCACCTGCAACATGTGAAGTAAATAAAATATTAGATTTTTTTCTAAAAGTTGAATCTACTGGCACAGGCTCAACTGGATATACATCTATAGCTGCTCTAAAATATTCATTTTCAGCAAGTTCAATAAATTCGTCAAAATCAACAACCTCCGCTCTACTGACTAGAACTACTGAACTATTTTTTTTAATTAATTTTAATTTATCTTTACTAATAAATCCTTCATTTTCAGTAGTAACTCCAGCTAATATGAATATAAATTTATTGTTAGATAATAAATCATCAATAGATACAGGGTTTACACCCTGGCTTTCTAAGTATTCATTAGATAACCATGGATCAAATACTGAAATTTTACAGTTAAATGGTTTTAACAAAGGAAGTAAACTTTTTGCTAAATTTCCAAACCCAATTAACCCAACATTTGAGTTAAAAAGTGTATAAGCAAATTTATTTTCTTTAATTCCATATTGCTCTTCAGAATTTAAAAATTTTTTGTAAACTCCCAAAACATTTCTAGAAAGTGAGATTGCGTAACCTATACAAGCTTCAGCAACAGCAGGAGCCATGGCAGGTGCAGCTGATAAAACATAAATACCTCTTCTATGTGCTTCATGATAATCAATATTCGGTTCCCAATTTGCTTTGACATTTATAATTGCTTTAATTTTTTTTGATTTATCTAAACGTTCTTTAGGCATAGCAGTCTGTCCAACTAATATTTCAATTTCTTCAATATTTTTATCTACAAGTTCATCAGGAGCTCGACTACCAAAGTGATAGATTAAATTAGATATTTTTTCTAATTCAGTCTTAACATCATTAGTAAAAACCATTTCTTCATTTCTTGGATAAGGATCAAAAAAAATTAGAGGTTTGTCTTGCATTACTTCATACCTGTACTTGCTATTCCTGTTGTTATAAATTTTTGTAAGTAAGCAAATATAATTGCTATAGGTAATAAAGTTACCATAGTCATTGATAATACATAATTCCACTGACTAGTAAGTTCTCCGTGAAATGCGTTTAATCCAATTTGCAATGTATAAACTTCACTTTTTGATAAAACTATTAAAGGCCATAAGAAATCATTCCATCTCCACATTATGGAAAAAATTGCTAAAACTGCAATAGCAGGTATAGATAAAGGTAGGCCAACTCGCCAATAAATTGCCCATTCACTTGCGTGATCCATTCTTGCTGCTTCTATAAGCTCTCTAGGCAATGTAAGCATATATTGACGAAGTAAAAAAACTCCTGTTGGTGTTGCAGCACCTGGAAGAATTACGCCCCATAATGAATTTATCATTCCAAAGTTTGCAACAACATAAAAAACTGGAACCAAAATTATCGTTAATGGAATTAATAATGTACCTATAACAAAAACAAGTGCAAAATTTTTCCCTCTAAACTCATATATAGAAAGTGCATATGCTGCCATTGAATTTATTATTAACGTTATTATTGTTGCTACAACAGTAATGAAAGTTGAGTTTTTGAAATAAAGTAAAAAATCATATTTTCTTAAAGGATCAACATAGTTTTGCCACTGAATTTTAAATTCTCTAATTTTTTCTCTTTTATCAATCGGTACTTTTACTGTTTCTCCTGGGTTTAGAGGATCAACCATTTTAGCATTAATTCCAATTCTTTTAATTTGTGCTAACTGCTTTACTGACCCATCTTCTTGTGTCACATTAAAAATTGGTAAGGGTTTATCGTATCCTTCAACATCAACTTGAATTTGAGAAAGTGGCAAAATTGTTGGAGGATATTCTTGTATACCTGCTAATGTCTTTAATGAAGATAATCCTAACCACACAACAGGACCAAACATTAAAAGAACACCTAGAAATAAATAAAAATAAGAAAAATAATCTGTCCAATGATATTTATTTTTATATCTTTTTTTTGTAGCAATTTTTATTATTCTTGAAGTTGTTTCAGACATATTAGATTTCTTGATGTTTACTTTCTTTATTTCGACTGAAATATAATTGCATAAGTGTTAAAAATAAAAGTACCACACCGAGAACCATAGATGCGGCGGCTGCAAGACCAAAATTTTGAACAGATCCAGATGAAGCAAATCCTGTGGTAAAAATATATTGAACAATCAATGATGTAGATGTTCCAGGCCCTCCACCAGTTAAAACATATATTTCATCAAATGTTTGAACACCTTTTATTGAGGCAAGAATAAATACAACTAATAAATTTGGCATTAGAAGAGGTAGAGTTATTCGAAAGAAAATTCTTTCTCGGCTAGTTCCATCCATTTCGGCTGCCTCATATAAATTTGGAGGTATTGCTTGAAGACCTGCTAATACAATCAGAGTGTAAAAACCCATATGGGCCCATATTGATACAAAGATTACAGATGCCATAGCCCATGATGGATCCGTTAAAAATGATACTTTGTCTCCACCATAAGACTCAATTATAGCATTGAAAGCTCCATTTTTTAGCAGTATCCATTGCCAAATCAAACCAACAACAACTGGTGACAATAAAACAGGGAAAAAAAATACCGATCTAAAAAAGCCTCTGCCAATAATTTTCTTATTTAATATCACGGCAGTCAAAACCGAAAAGAAAATCATTAAGCCAACTTGAAAAACAACAAAGAATATAGTGTTATAAACTCCTCTCCAAAAAAAATCTTCTGTACATGTATTTGGGTTTAAATAACTCTCACAATCAAATAACTGATCATATTGTTTTGTTGTAGGAAGTTCTCTCTCAGCAAATAACAGTTCGTCACCAGATGATAATGAAAAGAAAAAGTTTGCACCAAGAGGGATTATTACAAATAATCCAAAAAAAATTAAATTTGGAAGCAAAAAAATATATGGCATATTTCTTACACCAATAATTTTTTGAATTGGCCACATGATTAAATCAATAGCATGCATTAAAAATGCAAAGGGAATGTTTAAAATTCTAAGGAAAAAAATTTTTGTTTGATTTCTAATATTTTCCATTAAATGATTTCGAAAAAAAGCTGCTCAAAATGAGCAGCTTTATATTATTATTATTTTGGATGTAATTATCCGCCGTATTTTTCTTTAAGTTGTTTTTCAACATCTTCATCCATACGCTCCCAAGCTTCTTCCATTGTCATTTCACCAACAATAGCTTGTCCTAATCTTGAGATAATTGCGTTAAACATTATACGGTTGTCAACGTGTGCCTGAAGATCAAAAGCGACTTGATCAATAGTTGGCACTGCGCCAGCAAAAGTGTTTAATGCATGTTTTGCGTTTGGATCATCAGTTTGATAGTCAACTTGTAGATCTAAGTGTCCAGGGATAGCAAGAACTTGACCAATAAAACTACTTAGTTGTTCTTTACTAGAAAGATAATCCATTACCTTTCCAACAGCTGGATTAGCATTGAATGCTAATAGTGCATTTCCACCTGGCATTCCAGTACATGCAGCAGGACCACATGGAGCTGGTACAGCCCACCAATCAAAATCATCTCCTACTTCATTTGCAAATCTTCCAATTTGCCATGAACCACTCATCATGAAAACTACCTCAGCAGCATTCCACCAATCATTTGGAGCATGATATTTAGATCCTGAAACTGATCCCCAAAGATCTTTACTCATTGTACCTGCTTGGTGCCAGTCATAAAGCATTTGAGTCATAGCTTTTAATCCATCATCAACTAATTTTGGATCACCATTTGAATCAAAATATTTCGCACCCATAGAAATCGCAGGGCCTGATACACGGTGACCTGATCTATCCCAAGCCATTGGAATAGGAGTACCTGTTTTTTCTGCTACTTCAATTGAAACTGCTGCCCATTCTTCCCAAGTTGCACCAGGGCCTATAGAGTTTTATTTACATATGGACCAGTAACGGTCATTGTAGAATGGAAACCATGAATTGAAGTTGTATCTCCAGGCTTACGATACCAATTTAAAAAAGGACCGAAGCTTTTTTCATAGTAACTTGGATCAGCTACATAAGGCGTAATATCAGCATAATATTTGTTTAATCCACCAAGATCAGTAACACGAGCAATGTCAGGACCTTCACCAGCAGCAAGCTGGATAGGTAGAGTGTTCATTATTGCATCATATGGTACAATATCTAAAATTACATTTATATCTGGATTAGCTGCATTAAACTCATCAATTTGTGCTGCAATTGGCACATTTTCTTTGTCTCCATCTCCATACCACATAATACGTACATCTGTGGCAGCAAAAGAAACTGCAGAAATTAAAGTTAATGAGAATGAAACTAAAGCTACAGATATTGCTTTTAAAATAAACTTAAAGTTCATCATTTATCCTCCAATTTTTTTCAGACTTAAACATATTAAATTATTATATACAAGTAATAAAAACCTAGAAATAATGGCAAATTTTGAAATTAAATAATAATATTTTGTTAAAAAATATTATAAACATATCAAAATTCAATGATTGGTTATTTAGCATTAGCAAGAGATACATTTGATATAAATTATGCTTTAGATAATAAAAAAAGGTTTGAAAAATTTATAGATATTTTAGACATTAAATACTCACATTTTAAAGAATTAATTACAGATGATGAAACAGGAAAAAAAGCTATTAGATATTTTAAAAAACTAAATTGTAGCAAATATATCATTGCTCAAACAACTTTCACTGATGCAAAATTTATAACAAGTTTTGCTAAAACATTTAATAAACCAATACATTTAATAAGTTTTAAAGAGCCGAGAACAGGTAAGCGGTTAAGATTGAACTCTTTATGTGGTGTAAATCTTGCTATGCATTCTTTAATCAAATTAAAATATAAGCCAGAATTTTCAATATTTATTAATAATAAATTATTCGAAATGGAAAAAATTAATAATTTTTTAAAAAATAAAAAAATTTTAAAAAATAATACATTGAAAAAAATAAAAAATTCTAAAAAGAAAGATAACATTATTTTTTCAAAAAAAAAGAATTTAGGACTTGTTGGAAAAAGACCAGATGGATTTTTTACCTGTGATTATGATAATAGAGAAATAGAAAAAAAATTAAATTATAGTCTTAAGAAAATTAAATTAGAAACTTTGTTTAATATTTCTAAAAATGTTAGCACTAAAGATATTACAAAAACTAAAAATCAAATAAAAAAAGATTTGAAATCAGTCTCTAAGTTGAATGCAAATGAATTAAATAAAAGTATTTCAATTTTTCATGGGTTAGAAAAAATAAAAAATGATAACAAAATTGATACTTTTGCAATTAAGTGTTGGCCTGAAATGTTTACTCAATTTGGATGTGCATCATGTGGTCCAATGGCTATGATGAATGAAAAGGGAGTTAGCAGTGCATGTGAAGCTGATGTATTAGGAAGTATAAGTTGCGATATTTTAAATAAGATAAATAACAGACCTTCACTTTTAGTAGATGTTGTTGATTGTGATCCCAAAACTGATACTTTAGTTTTTTGGCATTGTGGATTAGCTCCAATTAGTATGGCAAAAAAAAATACAGCAAGTGCAACTGTACATTCTAATAGAAGGAAAGCATTACTACATGATTTTGCATTTAGACCTGGAAAAATAACAATATTTAGAGTTTCAAAATCAGAAAATAAATTAAAATTTATTGTTATTAAAGGTGAAGTTTTAGATAAAAAAAATTCATTTTCAGGTACTTCGGGTGTTGTTAGATTTCAAACAAATACCTATCAAAAATTAGTTAGCTTATTCACGTCTGGTATCGAACATCATCTAGCATTCACATATGGAGATGTATATTCAGAAATAAAAAAACTAAGTGCGCAATTAAATATTCCAATTTACACAACATGAAAACGAAAATTAAATATGGAATTGTTGGAAGTGGACTAATGGGTTGTGAACATATTTCAAATATTAATCTTATAGATTCAGCTGAAGTAGTTGCCATCTCAGACAGTAATGAAAATTCAATAAATAAAGCTAAAAATCTTATCTCAAATGATATTAAAATCTATTCAAATAATAATGAAATTTTTAAAAATAATGAAGTGGATGCTTTTATTATTTCGACTCCCAATTTTACCCATCATGATATTATTAAAGAAGCGTTAAAAACAAAAAAACATTTATTAATTGAAAAACCCTTATGTACAAAATTAGAAGATTGTCTTGAAATTAAAAAATTATCAACTTCATATCCATCAGTAATATGGGTGGCTATGGAGTATAGGTACATGCCACCTGTTCAAAAAATGATCCAAGAAATAGATAGTAATAAAATTGGTAAGCTTAAAATGCTTTCAATTCGTGAACATAGATTTCCATTTCTCAAAAAAGTAGATGATTGGAATAGATTCCAAATAAACACCGGTGGAACATTAGTAGAAAAATGCTGTCATTTTTTTGATTTAATGCGCCTAATTACAAATAGTGAAGTTACACAAGTATATGCAAGTGGTGACCAAAGTGTAAATCATCTTAATGAAAATTATAATGGAAAAGTTCCTGATATATTAGACAATGCATTTGTAATTTTAGATTTTAAAAATGGAATAAGAAGTTCTTTAGAACTTTGTATGTTTGCAGAAAATTCAGAAATGCAAGAAGAGCTATGTGTTGTTGGAGATAAGGGTAAAATAGAAACAGGTGTGCCAGCTGATGCATCAGGAAAAAACTCTTCAGAAGTTAGAATAGGTTTAAGAAACTCTAAAAATGCAATTAAAGAATTAGTTGAGGTAGATAAAAAAATTTTATCAGCTGGGCAACATCATGGATCGACTTATTATCAACATTTAGAATTTATTAAAGCAATTAATAATAATTTAAAACCACAAGTTTCTATAAACGATGGTCTTCATGCAGTGGCTATTGGAGAAGCAGCAGAGAAATCAATAAAAGAAAATCGTGTGGTTAAGATGAGTGAATTTAATCTTTAAAATTTTCAAAAAATTTATTTGTTTTATCAATTATAAAATTACTTACTCTAACGTTTGATTCAGCAGTTACACCTGCAATATGAGGTGTTAAGATGCAATTCATATCATTTGTAATATTGTTATAAAATGCTTCATTTACTGGTTCATTTTCAAAAACATCTAATGCGAAACCAGAGATATATTTATTTTTATAAGCATCAATTAAGTCTTTCTCATTGATGACGCCACCCCTAGAAGAATTAATTATAATTGGTTGTTTTTTCATTTTAATAAAAGCTTGTCTGTCAAATAGATACTTTGTTTCATTATTTAATGGGACATGAATAGAAATTATGTCGGCCAAATTAAGAATTTCATCGAATGAAACTTTCTTAACATTTTCTGCCTCCATTTGTGTCGAAGTTATAAAAGGATCATATGCAATACAGCTAACATCAAAAACATTTACAAGATTTAAAACTTTTTTTGAAATATCCCCAAAACCTATTAGACCAAGAGTCTTTCCTTTTAGTTCTTTTGTAACAATTGATGTCCTTGGCCATTTTCCTTGTAGAGTTTGTTCTTTAATAATGTGAGTTTTTTTTAATAATGTAAGAGAAGAATTCACAACGTATTCTGCAACAGAGTCAGAATTCATACCTGTTGCTGGCTGAACAATGATATTATTTTTTTTACAGTATTCTGTATCTATATTATCAAGACCAACACCTAATCTTCCTATAAACTTTAAATTTGACGCATTTATTAAAATTTTCTTATCTAAACTTGTTTTATTCCTTACGATGATGCCATCAAATTTCTGAATTTCTCTCTCTAAAAAATCTTTATTTTGCCAGGCATCTTTTTTATAAATTACATCAAATTTTTTATTTATATTTTGCAATGATTGTGAATCTATAAATTCTGTAATTAAAATTTTTGTCATTTAATTTTTCTAATTTTTAATTTTTTTAAAAACTTTTTTACGTTGTTTAAATTTGGTATTGAATATATGCCTCCAGCTTTCATGCATTTTAAAGTTGCAGTAGCTGCTGCCAATTGAATACTTTGAGAGTTTGATTTATTTAATGATAGAGCTGTTGCAAAAGCACCATGAAAAACATCTCCTGCACAATTCGTTTCAACTGTTTTTACTTTTGGAACATTACAATGATATAATGAGTTATTTTCAACCCAATAAACACCTTTTGATCCCATAGTAACTGCAACAAATTTATTTGTTTCATTGAATATTTGAAAAAGAGCCTTTTGCATATTGATGTTTTTTTTATAAGTTTTCAAACCTTCTTCAGAAAATATAGGGTGCGAAGCTTTGTGAACAATTTCAGAAATTTTATTAGAATTTTTAAAATTATCTAATTGGTATTAATAGCAATATAAGAGGCCATATCTATCCATCTCATATCTATTGAATAAATATCCTTTTTTTTAAAATTTAATTTGGGTATTTTCTTATAATCAAGTAATTTTGGATCATTGTATGCTGCTAGTAATCTTTCACCTTTTGTATCCTCAATTACAAAGCTTTGCGAAGACTGACATTTTTTAATAAAAATTGATTTACTAGTATTAATAGAAAATTTTTTTAATTCATTTTTTAAAAAGACTGATGAATCATCATCTCCAAATTTTCCTATGAATTTTGATTCAGAGCCCAAAATTTTTGCAGTAAATGCCGATACTGCTGCTGAACCACCTAATCTTTTATCAATACCTCTAGATAAAACTTTAATTGGTTTTTTTGGAAATTTATTAATCCTACTTATGTAATCTGTAAATATTGATCCTGCGCAAATGATCATAAAATATTAATTAAAGGTATTTAACTTTACCAATAAACTTTCTAAACCTATCTCTTATAGTTATAGGATTGAGTGGAATGGGATCAATTTTAACATTTCCAGAATTGATCTTTGAAATTATTACATATGAATTATCTTTATCATCAATGGCTTTGTTTAATTCATTAACTGTTTCCTCGCCAGAACATTCAATCACATTTTTGCAGCCAGCTCCTAATGCAACATCCTTTAAGGAAGTTTTCTCATCAGTAAATGTTCGTTGATCTCCTGTTGATCCATAAGAACCATTATCAATTATCAATAAAGTATAGTTTGATGGCGCTCTATTACCTATTGTTGCTAGGGTATTCATATTCATTAAAACTGATCCATCACCATCTATACTAATAACGTGTTTATTTTGGGATAGTGCCAAGCCTAAGCCAATAGAAGATGATAAGCCCATACTGCCTAACATATAAAAAAAATTTGGTTGATCACTAATTTTATATAATTCTTGAGATGGAAGACCTATATTACAAATAACTAAGTTATCTTTAAGAATATTTTGTACCTTATTTAATAAATCAAAACGGTTCATTTATCATCTTTCATTAAATTGAAATCACATAAAATAGCTACTGGTGATTCAACAACTTTGGCATGTTTGCTAAATGTTGAAATTTTATCTAATTCTTTTTCAGAAGAGCAATGCAACATAGGTATTCTCAACGTTTGTAAAATATCTTCAGTAATTTTCGCCATTCCACCTTGCGCTCCTACTGGCTCACCAGGTGTACCTCTGTAACTAATTAGAAAAACAACAGGCATTTGATATAATTGTAATAGAGAAACAATTGCATTCACTGAATTTCCAATTCCTGTATTCTGCATCATTATACACGGGAATTTATTTCCTAAATAAGCTCCAGCACAAATACCCATACCTTCTTCCTCTCTTGGTACAGCTGAATAATAAACATCTTTATCATTTTCAAGAATATCAATCATGTTGGCTAATAACTTACAAGGAACACTTAAGTAAAAATCTACTCCACCTTTTTTTAAATTATCGATGATTTTTTTACTGATTTTCATTTATGCGGATGTCTATAGATATAAAATTATAAAACAATAAATTAATTTATTTAAAATCATTTCTTAATTTTATTTTTGTATTTGAATTATATGTTTCGCCTACTTTTAATATAGTTGATGGAAAATTTGGTTGATTAATAGCATCTGGAAAAATTTGCGTCTCTAGACACATACCATATTGTAATCCATAATTTCGATTATGTTTACCATGATATGAATCTTTCATCATATTACCAGTATAAAATTGTATTCCAGGTTGATCAGTCGAGTATTCAACTCCCATACCAGTAATGTCAGTTTCGCAAATTTGATTAGATGATATTCTTACAACATGGTCAGTAATATTTTTATAATTATCTTTATGGCCATGGAAATTCCAATAGTTATGATTAGTCATATTAACAATAGTATCTTGATCTGTAGTAGCATTAAAGGAAATTAGAATTTCGTTATTATTATTAAGTTCGTAAATAGTTTTACAATTTAAGTTGCCTGGATAATTTTCTTCTAAATGTTTAGAGTGATAAGTGAGCTCTACTTTTATACTTTCACTTGTTTTTTTAATATCAGCTATTTTCCAAATCTTTTTATTAAAACCTACCTCTCCACCATGAAGATGATCGGGTTTAGTATTTGAATATAAATTATATTCTTTCCCATTAAGAGTAAATTTACTTTGCCCTATTCTATTACAAACTCTTCCAATAATTGAATTGAAATATCCATGAGCTTCCAGGCAATCATCTAAATTACCATAACCTAATAAAACATCCTCTGTTTCAGAAACATTCGAAGAAGTTGGAATACAAACTTCACTCATATAACCACCATAAGTATAAAAACTAAAACTATAATTGTTTGAGTTAATAATATTAACTATGTCAATATCTAAACCTTTATCATTTTGAAGTTTGGTAATTTTATATTCCATTATGTTTTCCTTAATCTTTGAAAATTATTTTTTCTTTGTTGAAGATAAATGATTAATCCACCTAAAACTATGAAAAAAGCACCTGGGAAGAGTTGATCAACTGGCCATTCTGCAAAAAATATCCAACCTAAAATAAGTGCAAAAAATATCTCGATATAATCAAATGGCATAATTTTACTAAGTTCTGCTTTTCTAGCACCATATATTAAAAGTAAAGTTCCAGATCCTCCTGCAATCCCCATTACACAAACTACTAAGAAATCATTTATACTTTTGAAATTTTCCCACATACCAAAAAACACCACTAACATACATGCAACTATGATTGTCCCTGTTTGACCATACAAGTTGATAAGTGGTGAAGGAACATGATCCTCAAAACTTAAGGATGTTACCCTTGCTAATGAATATCCAAAAGCAGCAAGTATAGGAAGTAATAACATATAATTAAAGTCTGATGACCAAGGTTGCATAATTAAAACGATACCTACAAAACCAGAAATTACTGCACTCATTTTGTACCAACCAAATTTTTCACCTAATAAAGGAATAGCAAGAAGGGTGACCATCATGGGCCCAGTGTATTCCATGGTAGCGACTAAAGCAAAAGGTAAGTAAGCATAAGAAGTATAGAGACATAATTGAGCCAATGCTACAAATACTCCGCGGAATAATCCTAACTTCCATTGCGTTATTTTTATTTGTCTACCATTGCGGTGCCAATCTTGTGAAAAATATAAAGCAATAACACATGGGATCATTCCAAATAAATTTCTAAAAACAGAAAGTTGAGCTGCTGGATATTCGTTTCGTAAAAACTTTATCGCAATCCCCATACAATCCAATAAAAACAAACCTGAAAGTGATAATATAACAGCTAAAAATAAATTATTTTTCATTAATCATAATCTATTATTCTAAAATAATTTCTTTTCCTACTTCTTGACTTTTATAAATTCCATCTAAAATTTTCATTACTTGTAGAGAGTGTTCAGCCGGAATAGCAACTGGTTGATCGTTTGCAACAAACTCTGCAAACTCGATACATTCTTTAGCATGTGGTTCAATAGTGTCTTTTAAATTTCCTTCAATTTTTTTAGTTATGTGAGTTTGAGAATTGATATCATTTTTTATAATCTCACAATTAGGCCAATGCAAACCAGCTTCTCTTCCGTATAACCATACCTGCATATCTTCTATTTTATCTTCTGGCAGTTTATGATGAAGCATCCATGATACTTCAAGCATCAAGGTTGCACCATTTTTAAACCTAACAAACGCAGCTGCAAAATCTTCAACATTCATTGCTTCCTTATCGTACTCTCCATTATAACTAAAAGAATTTGGCTGCTTTGCTAATTCTGTTTTTGACACACCCGTCACAGAAAATGGTTCTGGATTGTTCATAAACCAAAGAGTTAAATCTAATACGTGCACCCCTATATCAATACAAGGCCCTCCTCCTGAATTTTCTTTTTTTAAAAAACCAAGTGAGACTGGTAAATAATTTCTTCTAAGCATCCAAGAACGTGCATGATATATCGAACCAATTGAAGTGGATTGATCTTTTATTAATTGAGAATCTTTTCTGAATCTAAAGTGTTGAGCACACATTAATTTTTTTTTCGTTTGATCTCTTACTTCAATCATTTTTTTTATTTGTGAGGCATTTGGAGCTAAGGGTTTTTCACATAAAACATCTTTGCCTGCTTGCATTGCTTTAATTGCTAAATCACAATGATAGTTATTAGGTGCACAAATATCTATTACATCTATATCTGGGTCATTAATCATGTCTAAGGGATCAAGATATAATTTTTTTATTTGATTTGTATTACCCCAATCTTCGAGAGTTGATTTGTTTATATCAGAGCCTGCTATTAATTCGGTATGTTCAGACATGTGCCAACCAGGGACGTGTAGTTTTGCAATACCTCCCACACCAATGATACCAACTTTTAATTTACTCATTTATACATTTTTTTTTATTTAGATATTTATCCATTTTTTTTCTTTTTCTGATTGGTAAATTGATTCCATTATACTACTTCTCAATGCTGCTTCTGTAGGAGTAACTAGATTTTTAGTATTGTTATCAATTAATGAATTTAGAAATAAATCAAATGCATGAGGTAATGCTTCTGGTAAATTTTCTTCTATTCTTTCTGTTTTTTTACCATCCTTATTTTCATTTATAATTAATTGCTCATTCGTTGTTCTTGCGTGAGCTTTTGTTCCACTTAAAAAAATAGTATAAGGCTGTGCTATATCTATC
>LULH01000247.1_pt1 | contig 13886 bp, 13 predicted proteins | sample 728201 | NCBI WGS metagenome assembly LULH01 (sample SAMN03860294, study PRJNA289734) | marine metagenome | biome: seawater column; feature: ocean; material: water; isolation source: Red Sea water column Station 169 - depth 100m | place: Saudi Arabia: Red Sea | collected 2011-10-15 | depth 100 m
ATTACCATTACCTAAAATTAATATGTAAATTGGTATTGAGATTGATGCAATTAAGGAAGATAGGGAAGAATATTTAGATATAATAAAGGTTAAAACCCAAATAATCCCAAATATTAATGCATAATAAATATTTATTGAAATTAGTATTCCCACAAATGTTGCAACACCCTTACCACCATCAAATTTTAACCAAACTGGAAATAAATGACCTAAAAAAGCACAAAGTGCTGAAATAAAAATTAAATCAGGATAATAAAGCTTTACATAAATAACAGGTATAACAGCTTTTAAAATATCTAGTATTAGGGTTAAATATCCTAATCTTTTATTTCCTGTTCTTAAAACATTTGTTGCTCCTATATTTCCAGACCCCACATCTCTTATATCTTTTTTAAGAAATATTTTTGTAAATATGTATCCAAAAGGAATTGAGCCAAATAAATAAGATATTAAAGCTGTAATTATGTAATCCATTATTCAGCCTTAAACAATTCTTCTCCATTAACAAAAGTATTCATTACTTTACCTTGCAATTTTTTATCTTCTATTGGAGTATTTTTTGATTTTGATATTAATTTTTCTTTTCTCACTACCCATGGTTTGTTTATGTCTACAATACAAAAGTCAGCATCATTACCTATTGTTAAATTACCTTTGTTAATTTTAAGTATTTTCGCAGGACTAGATGTTAAAGCCTTTATAATAGTTTCTAAATTTACTGATCCATTGTGATATAACTCTAAACTTAAAGGTAATAAAGTTTCGATACCTGATGCACCAGTTTCTGCTTGTGCAAAAGTTAATCTTTTATTTTCCTCGTCTTCAGGTTTATGATCTGATACTATTACATCAATCGTTTCATCAACCAACCCTTGAACTAGAGCATTTCTATCATCTTCGGTTCTTAAAGGTGGAGACAACTTTAAAAATGTTTTGAAATCACCAATATCATTTTCGTTTAAAGATAAATTATTAATTGAAACACCGCAGCTAAAATTAACTTTTTTCTTTCTTTTTCTAATTATTTCAACTGAACTCGCTGATGAAATTTGTGATATATGATATCTGCAATTGTTATACTCTAATAAAATTTAAATCTGAGGCTGAATTCATAATTCTATTCATTATTCTTGGGTTTTGAATAGTTTTAATTCCATCTGTAAATCCAATAATCCCTTTTCCTTGCAATAACCCAAATTCAGTCATGTTCTCTCCCTCTGTATTTACAGTTAATGCAGCAGTTGGAAAAATATTTATTTTAGATTTATCTCTTCCTCTTCTTCTAAGAAAATCAACAATCGAAACATTATCAATCACTGGATTTGTGTTAGGCATTGTTACAACGGATGTCACTCCACCTGATAAAGCAGCTTCGCTTAATGTTCTAAAATTTTCTTTATATTCAAAACCAGGCTCACCAACAAATACACGCATATCTACCAAACCAGGGAATATATGCTTACCTTTTAAATCGATTACTTTTTCTCGAGATGGAATATTATTAGTATTTACTTTTTTACCAACACCTTCAATTTTTCCATTTTCGTCAATTATTAATCCACCTGTCTCATTTAATGAATTATACGGATCAATTATATTTGCATTTATAAAGTATTTTTTTTTCATTTATTCACAAAATATCTTTAAGCAAGCCATTCTTACTGCTACTCCTAATTCAACTTGTTCTTTAATTACACTTTTATTAATATCGTCTGCTAAGTTTGTATCAATTTCAATTCCTCTGTTCATTGGACCTGGGTGCATTATAAGCGCATCTTCTTTAGCAAATTTTATTTTGTCTGGTGTTAAACCGTAATATTCATAGTATTCTCTGTTAGAAGATAGAAAAGAACTTGTCATTCTTTCATTCTGAAGTCTTAACATCATCACTATGTCACAGTCTTTAACCCCTTTTTTCATATCTGAAAAAATATTGACACCAAATCTTTCTATTTCATTTGGCATAAGATTAGTTGGAGCTACTATATTTACTTCAGCACCTAACATGTTTAGTAAATAAATATTTGATCTTGCTACTCTTGAATGAAGAATATCTCCACATATAGCTATTTTAAGACCTTCTATTTTTTTTCTTCTATTTATTATAGTTAACGCATCTAGTAGAGCTTGAGTAGGGTGTTCTCTTCGTCCATCTCCTGCATTTAGAACTGCACAATTAACTTTTTGAGATAACAAATTACAAGCACCAGAATCTTGATGCCTTATAACGATGATATCTGGATGCATTGCATTTAATGTCATTGCTGTATCTATTAGAGTTTCACCTTTTTTTATAGCAGAGTTTGTAATATTCATTGACATTACATCTGCACCTAATCTTTTTCCTGCTAATTCAAAAGAACTTTGAGTCCTGGTCGAAGGTTCAAAAAATAAATTTATTTGCGTTTTACCTTTTAAAATATCAAGCTTTTTGTTTTTGCTTTTGTTTAACTCAATGAATTTTGAGGCTTCATTCAAAATTATATTTACATCATTGACTGATAAGTCTTGAATACCTAACAAATGTTTTTGAGAAATTTTAATAGCTTTTTTAGATTTAATTGCCATTAAAATTAACTCTATAACTATATAGAGTTAACTATGCAAGCATTAATTCTGTAAATAATCTAGGGCTCCTTGTAAAATAAATGCTGCAGCAAATTTATCTATATCTTTCTCTCTTTTGCTAACGTTTATATCTAATTCACTGGACAAATTAAAAGCTCCAACTGTAGATAATCTTTCATCCCATAGACAAACAGGAATGTTAATTTTATCTGCAAGATTGATTGCTATGTCTTTAGCTGATTGTGATGATTTTCCATATGAACCATCCATATTTATTGGATTCCCAACTATTATGCCTTTGACATCGTTCTCCTTGATTATACTCTTAATATCTTCAATTAATTTAGAAGACTTTATTTTTTCTAAAGTTTTATAAGGTGTAGCAATTTTTTGATTGCCATCGCTTATTGCAATTCCAATCCTTTTTGAACCCAAATCTATACCTATAATTCTTGATCCATCTGATACTTTTGATTTGAATTCATTAATTGTGATCATATTGTATATTTTTAACTTAAGTGGTAGTTTGCGACAATATTTTTTACCATATGACTATAGATCTTAAAACTGTAAAACACATATCAAAATTAGCTAGAATCTCACTAGATGAGAAAAAAGCAGAAAAACTAGCAACTGATATGAATTCAATATTTGAATTTATTGAAAAATTAAATGAATTAAATACAGATAATGTTGAACCATTAACTTCTATAGCTGAAACAACGTTAAGATTTAGAGATGATAAAATAACTAGTGAAAATATAAGAGAAAAAATATTAAAAAATTCACCAGAAAAAAATGATGATTTTTTTGTTGTACCGAAAGTTGTTGAGTAATGTCTGAAATAACATCTTTAACACTTTATGAATTAATTAAAAATATTAAAGAGAAAAAAATATCTTCAAATGAAGCTGCAAAATCTTTTGTTGATAGAGCTGAAAAGTCAAAAAAAATAAATGTATATGTAACTGAAAATTTTGAAAATTGTCTTAAACTTTCAAAAGAGTTTGATGATAAACCAAATTTTGATTTAAAACTTCCAGGCATTCCAATTGCTGTAAAAGATCTCTTTTGCACAAATGAAGTAAGAACAACAGCTGGAAGCAATATCTTAAATAATTTTGTACCAACCTATGAATCTACTGTAACACAAAATATATGGAACGAAGGAGGCATATTGCTTGGCAAACTTAATTGTGATGAATTTGCAATGGGATCATCTAATGAAACAAGTTTTTTTGGCAATGTTCAAAACCCAATCGCAGAAGATTTAGTTCCTGGTGGATCATCTGGTGGTTCTTCAGCGGCTTTAGCAGCTAATTTAACACCTGTAACAATAGGTACTGACACTGGTGGATCTATTAGGCAACCTGCCTCCTTCACTGGTACAGTAGGACTAAAACCTACTTATGGCAGCTGTTCAAGATATGGAATTGTTGCTTTTGCATCATCTCTAGATCAAGCAGGTCCAATGAGCAAAGATGTCAAAGATAGCTCCATTCTTTTAGAGGTGATCTCATCATTTGATAAAAAAGATTCAACCTCAATTGATTTTAAAAGAAATAATTATTCATCAGAGCTAACTAGAAATATTAAAGGTTTAAAAATCGGTATTCCAAAAGAATATAGAGTTGATGGGATGCCAGACGAAATTGAGAAACTTTGGAAAAAAGGTATTGAGTATGCAAAAGATTGTGGAGCAGAAATAATTGACATTTCATTACCTCATACTAGCTATGCTTTACCAACTTATTATATTGTAGCGCCAGCTGAAGCATCATCTAATTTAGCAAGATATGATGGTGTTAAATATGGTCTAAGATCTTCTGGGAAAAATTTAATTGATATGTATGAAAAAACTAGATCAGAGGGATTTGGTGAAGAAGTAAAGAGAAGGGTAATGATTGGCACCTATGTTTTATCTTCTGGATATTATGATGCTTACTATCTTAAAGCTCAAAAAGTTAGACAATTAATTAAACAAGATTTTGACCAAGCTTATAATAAAGTAGATGCTATTTTGACACCTTCAACACCTAGTTCTGCATTTAAAATAGGAGAAAAATCTAATGATCCAGTTTCAATGTATTTAAATGATATATTTACTGTTCCAGTAAACCTTGCAGGTTTACCTGGGATTTCAATACCTGCAGGTGTAGATAAAAATAATTATCCATTGGGTTTACAAATAATAGGTAAACCGTTTGATGAACAAACAGTTTTAAATATTGCTTATTCAATGGAGGAAAAAATCAATTATAAAAATAATATAACTGATTGGTGGATGAAATAATGTCTAAAAATAATTCGGAATATTTAATTGAAAGAAATGATAATGTTTATGAAGTTGTTATAGGACTTGAAGTTCATGCTCAAGTAACATCAAATTCAAAACTTTTTTCATCTTCTTCTACAAAATTTGGTGCTGAACCTAATACTCAAGTAAGCTTAGTTGATGCAGCTTTTCCAGGCATGCTTCCAGTAATTAATGAATTTTGTGTTAAACAAGCTATAAAAACTGGCATTGGTTTAAGAGCTAAGATCAATAATAAGTCTGTTTTTGATAGAAAGAATTATTTTTATGCAGATTTACCTCAGGGTTATCAAATTTCACAATATAAATACCCAATCGTGGGTGAGGGTAATGTTATTTTGGATATGCCTGAAGGTCAAAAACAGGTTGGAATAGAAAGATTACATTTAGAGCAGGATGCAGGTAAAAGTATTCATGATATTGATCCTAGTAATACACTAGTTGATCTTAATAGATCAGGTGTAGCTTTAATGGAGATTGTTAGTAAGCCTGATCTAAGATCACCAGATGAAGTGAATGCTTATATAAAAAAACTTAGATCTATTATGAGATATTTAGGAACTTGCGATGGGAACATGCAAGAGGGATCATTAAGAGCTGATGTTAATGTGTCTGTAAGAATAAAAGGCTCAACAGATTTAGGAACAAGATGTGAAATAAAAAATGTTAATTCTATCAAATTCATGCAAATGGCAATTATTTATGAAGCAAATAGACAAGTCGATTTAATAGAAGAAGGTCAAGAAATAGATCAAGAAACAAGGCTTTTTGATACAAAAAAAAATGAAACAAGATCAATGAGGTCGAAAGAAGATGCTCATGATTATAGATACTTTCCAGATCCAGATTTACTTCCATTAGAAGTTACGGATGAATTTATTGATAAACTAAAATCTGAAATCCCTGAATTACCAGATGATAAAAAGAAAAGATTTATTGATGAATTTAAAGTGTCACCTTATGATGCAACAATACTGGTCTCTGATATCGATACAGCTAAATATTTTGAAGAAGTTGTTGCCAAAATGGGTAAAAACCGTGACATGAAACTAGCCGTAAATTGGATTACAGGAGAATTATTTGCAGTTTTAAATGATAAAAATATTGAAATTGCTCAAAGTCCAATAAGTGCAAAAAATTTGGCAAAATTGATTAATTTAATTAAAAATGGAACAATCTCAGGAAAAATTGCTAAGACAATATTTGAGTTAATGTTAGATGGTGACATAGACCCTCAAATAATTGTTGAGGAAAAAGGGTTAAAGCAAGAAAGTGATCCAAAAGCATTAGAGGCATTAATTGATAAAATAATCAATGATAACAGAGAAAAAGCTATTGAGTATAAACAAGGAAAAGAAAAGCTATTTGGCTTCTTTGTTGGACAGGCAATGAAAGCTTCTGGTGGAAAAGCTAACCCTCAATTAATTAATGAAATATTAAAGAAGAAACTTTAATTTAACTAAACCTATAGTCATTATATAATTAAGATAGATGGGAAAGAATATTGAAATTTCTGAAAAAATCGAAAAATATATTAATAATTTTAGTTTTAAACTAAACTCAGTTCAAAAAGAAATCATAGATTATAATAATACCCTTGGAAATGAAAAGAGAATGCAAGTAGCAATATCTCAATGTCATTTTCTCCATTTAATAATAAAAATATCTAATATAAAAAATGTGCTTGAGATTGGAACTTTTACTGGTTTAAGTGCACTTTCTATTGCCCTTGCACTTCCTGATGATGGAAAACTTACAGCACTTGATAAAGACAAAGAGACAAACAAGATCGCAGTAAGTTTTTTTAAGAAAGCTAATCAAGATAAAAAAATTCAAACGATTGTAAAACCTGCGCTAGATAGTTTAGATGAATTAAAAAAACAAAAATATGATATGGTTTTTATTGATGCTGATAAGCTTAACTATAAAGAATATTATGAAAAATCATTAAAAATAATAAAAAAAGGTGGTTTGATCATTATTGATAATGTTTTATGGCATGGTGAAGTTGCAGATGAAGATAATATGGATAAATTTACATTAAATATTAGAGAATTAAATGAGCATGTATCAACTGATAAAAGAGTAGAACAAATAATTATCCCATTAGGAGATGGAATGACTGTTTGTAGGGTTTTATAATGTTCAATATTTTTGGTTTTTATAAATTTAAAAAACTTAATAATCTTAAAAAATTGAAAAATAGATTAGAAAATAATCTTAAAGATTATGAAATTAGAGGAACAATAATAATTTCACCCGAAGGTGTTAATGGAACAATTTCAGATAAAAAAAATAACCTTTTAAAATTCAATAAACTTCTAAAAAAAATATTATCTATAAAAAAATTTAATTCAGAAAATAATTCTAATAGTAAATTTAATCCATTTCATAAACTTAAAATTAAAATCAAAAAAGAAGTTGTTCCAATGGGTTTTAAAGTTAGAAACTATAATTTTCCTAAGAACAACCTAAATCCAAGGGAATGGAATAAAATAATTAAAAAAAAGGATACAGTTTTGATAGATGCACGGAAATCTTTTGAGTATGATGTGGGTACTTTTAAAAAATCTTTAAATCCAAATATAGAAAACTTTCGTGAATTTCCTAAATATTTAAATCAATTTAAAAATAGCGAAAATATAGCAATGTTTTGTACAGGCGGTATCAGGTGCGAAAAAGCAAATATTTATTTGAAAAAAAAAGGATTTAAAAATGTATATGTTTTAAAAGGCGGAATTATTAACTATCTGAATAATATTAATAAAAAAAATAGTCAATGGAACGGCGAATGTTTTGTTTTTGATAATAGAGTTTCAATAAAACATGGCTTGAAGCAGGGCAGTTATTCAATTTGTAGTGGTTGCAGAAAACCTGTTTCTATCAAAGAAAAAAAATCTTCTAAATATTTAGAAGGCATTCATTGTCCAAAATGTCACGATTCTTTAACAGATGATCAAAAATCAAGATTTGCTATGAGGCAAAAACAGATATTACTTGCAAAAAAATTAGGTAAGAGACATATCTTCAAAAAAGAATATTAATAATAATTAATTTATATGGACTTGCTTAAAGAAAATATTCCTGTGCTTGTAAGAAAACTTGCAATACCAGCAAGCGTTGGAACGCTCTTTCAAACTCTATACAATATTGTAGATACATTTTATTCTGGACTAATTTCACCAGAGGCTCTATCAGCTTTGAGTAAATCTTTTCCAATATACTTTATAATTGTTGCAACATCTATTGGTGTTACTGTAGGTGGAACCTCATTGATAGGAAATAGTATTGGAGAAAAAAATGAAAAAAATGCTTCGTACTATTTTACTCATATTATAATTTATGGTTTACTAATTTCAGTTTTTATAACATTTATAGGACTCTATTTTTCAGAAAAGGTATTTAATCTGATGGGATCAACTCAAGAAATTACAAATTTGGGTCTCCAATATACAAATATTATGTTTTATGGATCATTCCTATTTTTCCTTGTTGTTTCATTAAATTCGCTTTTACATGCTGAAGGAGATACAAAAACATACAGAAATGTTTTAATCCTTAGTTTTCTTTTAAATATAATTTTAAATCCTATTTTAATATTTGGGTTTTTATTTATTCCTGCAATGGGAATGATGGGAATAGGTTTATCAACAATTATTGCACAATTAATAGCATTTCTAATTATTCTTTTTAAAGTTTTACAAAATCCACGTGTTAAAAAAATTACAATTGAATATTTTAATGTAAAATTTATTTTTTTAAAAAATATTTTCTTTCAATCAATGCCAATATCAATTGCAATATGTGGATATGCTGTAGCAGCTACATTTATTTTCACTTATGTTGGTCAGACAAGTGAGCTAGCAGTTGCTGGTTATGGTGCAGCTACGAGAATAGAGCAGGTTGTTTTACTGCCAATACTGGGAATAAATACTGCAATAATCTCAATTATAGCTCAAAACTTTGGTGCAAATAACTTTGATAGAGTTAAAGAGACTTACTTCGTTTCAATTAAATACGGGCTTATCTTGATGGTTTTTTCAGGGATATTAGTTTATTTAACAGCCGATATAGTTCCAAGGTTTTTTTCTAGCAACGAAGTGGTATTAGAATATGGAAGAAGGTATTTAAAAATTGCAGCTTTCATATTACCGGCTTACCCAATTTTCTTTTTATCTAATGGATTTTTTATGGGTTTGAAGAAGTCAAATTATGCAATGGTCAATAATATGATGAGAAATGTACTAGTGCCAATATGTGTTTTCTATTTAGCTAAATACTTATCAGCAGACTTTGATACTTTTTTTTGGCTATGGTTTGTTTTCCAGTGGACTCTATCTATACTTCTATTTACGTATGTTAGCTATTATATAAAAAAAAAATTAGATAAATCTAGCACTGTCCTTAATCCACAACCATAAATCTTCAGAAAAAGATCTTCTTACAAAAAGATTAATTTCATTGATTTCTTTATGGTGGATAATCACATCTGTATGATTTAACAGGGTTTGTGTAACTGAGTTTTTAGTTTTTTTGAAACTTTCAAAATTAAATGGCGATCCAGAGGAAAGAAGATCAAAAGTGTTATTGCCTTTTATATTAATACAAATCCATTGATTTGAGACATCAACGACTGAACCAAAATTGAGTTTTGAAATTTCATTAAAAAGGTTATTGAATAATTGTCGATCTTCACCGTTAAAATATACTAACCATTCGTCTGGACTTAGCCACAGTGTATTGTATTGTTGATTTGATGAACTTGTATTCGGCTCAATAGGTAAAATTATAGATAAGATTTTTCCTATTTTGGTAAAAAATTCTTTCTTTTTTCCTCTTAAATTTATTTTTACATTTGGTTCAGATAATGAAATTTCGATACCTTCAAATGAAATTTTTTCAAATTGAGGATATTCTTGATTAAGCATTAATCCTCTTATTTTCTTTATCTAGAAAAACAGAGTCTGAAACTGTTACATTTATGTTTTTATTTTCCATTGGTACAATAAGTTTTTGGCCATTCATTTTTTTTCCACTTTTTACGACAGCAAGTGCAATTGATTTATTTAAATTTGGGCTAAAGTAACTCGATGTTACATGCCCAATCATTTCTACGGGTTTTTTGCTCATATCAGAAACAATCTGAGCTCCTTCTTCTAAAATTTCATTTGGATCATCCGTGAGTAATCCTACAAGTTGTTTTCTATCTTCTCTAATAGTATCACTTCTATAAAGTGATCTTTTTCCAATAAAATCATATTTTTTTTTGCTAACTATCCAATCCATTTGAAGATCAATTGGCGTCATAGTTCCATCTGTATCTTGACCAACAATAATAAAACCTTTTTCAGCTCTTAATAAATGCATGGTTTCTGTTCCGTATGGTGTAATCTTAAATTCTTTTCCTGCCTCAATGCATTTTTCCCATAACGATTTTCCATATTTTGACTCTATGTTAATTTCATAGCTAAGTTCGCCAGTAAAACTTATTCTCATTATTCTACAATTTATCTCATCAATTTTGCCATTTTGATAAGACATATGTGGAAAAGCATCATCACTAAAATCTTTATCTGGAAATATTTTTTTTAATATTTTTTTAGAGTTTGGACCACATATACTTGCTGTCGAGTAGTGGTCTGTGACTGAAGTTAAGTAAACATCTAACTCAGGCCACTCTGTTTGTAAATAATCTTCAAGTTTTGAAAGAACATTAGCTGCTCCTCCTGTTGTTGTAGTCATTAAGTAATGATTTTCACCTAATCTTGTCGTAACACCATCATCATAAACCATACCATCTTCATTTAACATTAATCCATATCTACATTTTCCAATTCCTAATTTTGACCATGCATTTGTGTATACTCTATTTAAAAACTCAGATGCGTCAGTTCCTTGAATATCTATTTTTCCAAGTGTAGAAGCATCTAAAATTCCTGCACTATCTCTAGCTGCCTTACTTTCTCTTTGAACAGCATCATGAAGACCTTCGTCATTAATAGGGTAGTACCAAGGCCTTTTCCATTGTCCAACATTTTCGAATTTAGCATCATTTTGAATATGCCATTCATGAATTGACGTTTTTCTTATTATATCAAAAAAATTACCTACACTTCTTCCAACTATTGATCCAAAAGTTAATGGCGTGAACGGAGGTCTAAATGTTGTTGTTCCTAATGTACCCATTTTAACTCCAGCTGTATCTGCAACAATACCCAATGCATGCATGTTGGATAATTTACCTTGATCAGTTGCCATACCAGTTGTTGTGTATCTTTTTACATGTTCAATAGACTTAAAACCCTCTCTAAGTGCAAGTTTTATATCTTTTGCAGTAGAGTCATTTTGAAAATCAATAAAAGATTTGCATTTACCCTCTGATATATAATTTGGTAGTAGCCATATATTTCTTTTATCTAATTCTTTTGAGTTTAGTACAGAAGTGTTGTCAAATTCAGTTTCACTAACCTTCAAAAAATTCTTTACCTTTTTATTTGTATTATTAATTATTTCTTCAAGTTCAAAGTCACCATTACATGAACCAACATTAATATGATTTTCCTCAATTTCTTTTGGTATAAAAGTTTGATCAATTTCTCTAAAATCTAACTTTCCACCAGATTGTGTGTGCATGTGGACCATTGGTGTCCAACCACCACTTATCGCCAAACAATCACAGTTAATTCTAATTTTATTTCCAACAACATTTGATCCATCTTCTGATAAATTCATTATCTCAATAGAATTTATTTTTCTAAGACCAAAAGTGTTAACCACTGTTGAGTTCCAATAGATTTTAACTCCAAGTTGTTCAGCATTTTTTACAATTTTTGAATTAGATTTTTTTCTTATATCTATCATTTCGACAGATATTCCTTTTTCTTTCAAGGAAACAGCCGTTTCATAAGCGCTATCATTATTAGTAAATATCACATTATTGAATCCACAAGACACACCATAAAAGTCCAAATATTTTTTTACGGAGTTAGAAAGCATTATTCCTGGTCTATCGTTATTATTAAATACAAGGGGTCTTTCTATAGCACCAGTTGCTACTATTACTTTATCAGCTCTGATTTTCCATAATCTCTGTCTGATGCCACCATTTCTTTTATCCAATGGTAGATGGTCTGAAATATTTTCTTTTGCTAAGAGGTAATTATAACTATGATAAGCTGCTAAGCTTGTTCTAGTTTTGATTGTTAAATTATCTAATTTTTTAAGTTCTGCTATCTCCTCATCTATCCATTCACCTGAATATTTATCATTAATTTTATAATTTTCATTCTTTTGAAATATTGTTGACCCTCCAAGAATATTTTTATCTTCAATCAATATTGTTTTTAAATTATTTTTAGCAGCAATTTTTGATGCTATAATTCCAGAAATACCACCACCTATAATTAATACATCACAATGAACATGTTTATGGTCATACAATTCAGGATCGGGTTTTGTTGGTGATTTCCCTAGTCCTGCAGACCATCTTATCAACGGTTCATAAATTTTTTTCCAGAAACTTTTAGGCCACATAAAAGTCTTATAATAAAAACCTGCAGGTATAAATGGAGATATAAAATTGTTAATTCCTCCTATATCAAAATTAACACTGGGCCAACAATTTTGACTTGAGGCTTTTAAACCTTCATACAATTCAATCTCTGTAGCTCTAACATTAGGTTCTGTTAAATCTGTATCTTCATTTATTTGGCATATCGCATTAGGTTCTTCGGATCCACAAGACATTATTCCTCTTGGTCGGTGATATTTAAAGCTTCTACCAACTAAATGAACTCCATTTGAAAGTAGGGCAGATGCCAAAGTATCACCTTCAAAACCGTGATAAGATTTTCCATCAAAATCAAATGAAACTGTTTTAGTTTGATCTACGTGTTTCGTCTTATTAACTCTATATTTTGTCATTTATTCTAACGGTGGTTTTTCGCCCATTTTATAAACTGCGTGTATCTTGTCATTTGATGTGTCTCTAACCATATTAAACCATTTCCTACATCCGTGAGCATGGTTCCATCTTTCGAACTGAACTCCTTTAATATTCTTTCTCATAAATAGATATTCTGCCCATTGATCATCACTTAGCTCAGTTGGTTGTTTTGGTCTAACTATGTGAGCTTCACCTCCACATGAAAATTCACTTTGGTCTCTTTCACCACAATATGGACAATTTATTAAAAACATTAGTGTGCTACAGCAGCTGCACCATGTTCGTCAACTAGATCTCCACTCACAAATCGATTAAGATTAAATGCAGCATTTAATTTATGTGGTTCATCATTAGCAATAGTGTGTGCAAATAAATCACCAGATCCAGGTGTTGCTTTAAAACCTCCAGTGCCCCAACCACAGTTAAAATAGAGTCCTTTTATATTTGTTTTACTAATTATTGGACTTGCATCAGGACATATATCAACAATTCCTCCCCATTGTCTCAACATTTTCATTCGGCTAAAAATAGGGTACAGCTCCAATATTGCTTTTAATGTTCCTTCGACAACATCGTGACTACCTCTTTGAGTATAAGAAACATAAGCGTCAGTACCAGCGCCAATTACTAGTTCACCTTTGTCAGACTGACTAACATATGCATGTACAGCGTTGGACATTACTACAGTATCAATTATTGGTTTGACTGGTTCTGAAACTAATGCCTGTAAAGGTTTGCTTTCCAGCGGTAATTTTAATCCAGCCATGTTAGCAATTACACTTGAGTGTCCTGCTGCAACAACACCAATTTTTTTTGTTTTAATAAATCCTTTTGATGTTTCAACACCTTCAACTTGATCTCCATTTCTTTTTATACCTTTAACTTCACAATTTTGTATTATATCAACTCCCATTTCATCTGCACCTCTTGCATAACCCCATGCAACAGCATCATGTCTAGCAGTTCCCGCTCTTCTTTGTAATGTTCCACCAAGCACAGGGTATCTTATATCTGGAGAAGTATTTATTATTGGACAAAATTCTTTTACTTGATCTGTAT
>LULH01000655.1_pt1 | contig 13873 bp, 13 predicted proteins | sample 728201 | NCBI WGS metagenome assembly LULH01 (sample SAMN03860294, study PRJNA289734) | marine metagenome | biome: seawater column; feature: ocean; material: water; isolation source: Red Sea water column Station 169 - depth 100m | place: Saudi Arabia: Red Sea | collected 2011-10-15 | depth 100 m
CGCAAGAGGTGCTGATGAAATGGGAGTTGATATAATTCAAAATTGTGAAGTGAAAGGTATTAAAAGAATTGGTGATACTATTGAGGGATTAGAAACATCAAAAGGATTTATTAAAACAAAAAAAGTAGGGGTAGTTGCAGCTGGACATTCTAGCGTGATAGCTAATATGGCCGGCTTAAAACTACCGTTAGAAAGCAAACCTTTACAAGCTTTGGTCTCAGAACCAGTAAAACCAATAATTGATACTGTTGTAATGTCTAATGCTGTTCATGCTTATGTAAGCCAATCTGATAAAGGTGAATTAGTTATTGGAGCTGGTACAGATGCTTATGTTTCTTATACTCAAAGAGGAAGTCATGATGTTGTTGAAGGAACATTAAAAGCTATTTTAGAACTTTATCCAATATTCAGTAGAATGAAAATGTTAAGACAATGGGGTGGAATAGTAGATATATGTCCTGATGCAAGTCCAATAATAAGTAAAACTAGCATCAAAGGTTTATATTTCAATTGTGGTTGGGGTACTGGAGGATTCAAAGCTACTCCAGGATCAGGAGACTTATTTGCAATTAAATGCAGCATTTAATATTAATAGATTTGTAAGTGGTGATCTAGTTGATGAACATGGTGCGGCTGCAGTAGCTCATTAATGTTTATAATCAATTGTCCTTATTGCGGAGAAAGAGATCAGAGTGAGTTCACTGCAGGTGGTGAAGCTCACATAGAAAGACCAAAACAACCAACGGAACTTAGTGATGATGAGTGGGCAGAGTTTTTATTTATGAGAAAAAATATAAAAGGAGTTCAATTTGAAAGATGGAACCATGCTCATGGATGTAGAAAATGGTTTAATGTGGTTAGAGATACAACAAATGACAAAATTCATGCTGTTTATAAAATGGGTGAAAAACCTCCTATAGATTAATTAATGCCAAATTATAGAGTTAAAAAAACTGATTATGTAGACCAAACAAATAGAATATCATTTAAATTTGATGGAAAAACTTACTTTGGTTTTAAAGGAGATACTTTAGCTTCCGCCCTACTTTCTAACGGAATTCATTTAGTTGGTAGAAGTTTTAAATATCATAGACCGAGAGGGATAATGACATGTGGATCAGAAGAGCCAAATGCCATATGTCAGATCAATCCAGGCACGGATTTAACAGAACCTAATGTTAGAGCTACAGAAATTGAACTTTATGAAGGTTTAGAGGCAAGCAGTCAAAATTGTTGGCCTAACGTCAATTTTGATATTGGCGGAATAAACAATTTTATATCTCCTTTTATACCTGCGGGTTTTTATTACAAAACATTTATGTGGCCTAAAAGTTTTTGGAAAAATATTTATGAGCCTTTAATCAGAAAATCTGCAGGACTAGGTAAGTCCCCTACTCTTCCTGATCCTGATTTGTATGATCACAAACATATTCATTGTGATGTTCTTGTAATAGGTGGAGGAATTTCCGGAATTATAGCAGCTAAAATAGCAGCAAAAAGTGGTTCTAACACTATTTTAATTGATGATAAAAATACTTTAGGAGGATCTACTATATTTCAGAATAATGAAAACTTTAAAATTAATGATGAGATTTCTAAAGATTGGTTATTTCAAGAAATTGAAGAATTAAAAAAATTAAAAAATTTAACCATAAAAACAAGAACTAGTGTTGCCGCTTATCATAGTTATAACTATCTTTTAGCTAAAGAAAATTTAACAGATCATTTATCAAAAAATAACAAAACTTCTAATATAAGACAAAGATTATGGAAAATAAGGTCTAATAAAGTAATTATTGCTTCAGGAGCTATTGAAAGACCTCTTGTTTTTAATAATAATGATAGACCTGGAATAATTTTAGCAAGTTCTGTAAATAAATATTTAAATTTTTATGGAGTTATATGTGGTGAAAACAATTTTGTTTTTACTAACAATGATAGTGCATACGAAACAGCTTTATCTTTATTTGAGAAAGGAATACAAATAAAAATAATTGATATTAGAAAAAAAACTAATTCTAAAATAGTTAAACAAGTAGAAAAATTAGGTATAGATATTTATTGGAATTCTACAGTTACCAATACATTTGGTTATAGAAAATTAAATTCTATAGAAATAATGAATTTGTCTGAAGATGGCTCGAATGTAATCGGAAAAAAAATTAAAGTAAAATGTGATTGTTTAGCAATTAGTGGTGGTTGGACACCAATGGTTCATATGCATACTCAATCCGGTGGTAAACTTAATTTTAGAGAAAGTGATCAAGTCTTCTTACCAAAAGAATTAGGCTCTGAACATATTAGTGTTGGCTCATGTAATGGGGATTTTGAGCTCGATGATATAATTAAAAATACCAATGAAAAAGTTAAATCTTTATTAAATCTTAAAGAAACTGAATTTGAAAAAACTTATGCAAGTTGTACGAAAGAATTGGATAAAAGAAATATATGGTTATTACCTAATAAAATTACATTAGGTAAAACAAAATCATTTATTGATTTTCAAAATGACTCAACAGCAAAAGATATTAAACTTGCTCTCAGAGAAGGTTTTAGATCTATAGAGCATGTAAAAAGATATACCACCACTGGAATGGCAACAGATCAAGGTAAATTATCGAATATGCACGCACTTGGAATAATTGCAGAAACAGCCGGTGTTAAGATGGGTACATTAGGTACAACAACTTTTAGACCACCTTTTACTCCATTAACATTTGGGGCAATAGTTGGCAGAAATGTTGGACAATTCTTCGATATAACAAGACGAACATCTATTCATGAATGGCATATAAAAAATAATGCTAAATTTGAAAATGTAGGTCAATGGAAAAGACCTTGGTACTACCCAAAAGAAAATGAGAATATGTATCAGGCTGTTCAGAGAGAAAGTAAAGCGGCTAGAGACAGCGCTGGTATTTTAGATGCTTCAACACTTGGAAAAATTGATATTCAAGGATCTGATGCTTCTGAATTTCTAAATCGCGTTTATACAAATGCTTGGTCTAAATTAGCTATTGGAAAATGTAGGTATGGACTTATGCTTAATGAAGATGGCATGGTTTATGACGATGGAGTGACAACACGTTTAGGCGAAAATCACTTTTTAATGACAACAACAACAGGAGGAGCAGCAAATGTTTTGTCAAAATTAGAAGATTACTTACAAACAGAATGGCCTGAGCTTGATGTTTTTTTAACTTCTGTAACAGATCAGTATTCAACAGCTAGTATATGTGGACCTAATTCAAAAAAAATATTAATGAAATTATTTCCAAATGTTAACTTTAATGATGATGATTTTCCACATATGTCTTTTAAAAATTCAACTATAAATAATATTAATTGCAGGATTATGAGGATAAGTTTTACTGGCGAATTGAGTTATGAAATTAATATAGAAGCAAAATATGGAAAATCTTTATGGGAAAAATGCATAGATGTTGGAAAAGACTTTAATATAACACCATACGGAACAGAGACTATGCATTTATTAAGAGCTGAAAAAGGTTTTATAATTGTTGGACAAGACACAGATGGAACTATGACACCTATAGATTTACAAATGGATTGGATCGTTAGCAAAAAAAAATACGATTTTATTGGAAAAAGATCATTATATAGAAGTGACACTATTAAAGAAGACAGAAAGCAATTAGTGGGTCTTTTAACTGAAGATCCAAAAGAAATCTTAGAAGAAGGTGCGCAGATTGTTTCCGATATAAGTAAAAAACCAGTTGAAATGCTTGGTCATGTTACGTCAAGCTATTTTAGTCCAAATTTAAATAAATCTATTGCTCTTGCAGTTGTAAGAAATGGAAAAAAAATGAAAGGGCAAAAACTAATAGTTCCAATGGAAAATAAAAATATAAATGTAATTGTTTCAGATTCAATTTTTTTAGATAAAGAAAATAAGAGGTTAAATGCTTAATATAAATTTTCCAAAAATAGACAAAAAAACTTTTAATGATTTAGAAATATCTTTAGCAGAAGAAAAAATTAAAATAAATATCAGAGGAAAAAGCAAAGATTTTTTTACAAAAGTTGGTAAAATAACTTCAATAATTTTACCAACAGAAGCTAACACAAGTTCATCTAATGAAAAATTTAATGCTTTATGGTTAAGTCCTGACGAGTGGATGATTTATTTTGATGGAAAAGATACAAATAATGTTATTCATAATCTGTTTAACGAAATTTCGAAATTGAATTTTGGTGCAATAACTGAAATTTCTGATCATTGGGTATGTTTTAATATAAAAGGAAGAAAAACTTTTGATTTATTATCATCAAGTTCACCTTTTAATTTTAACAGTTTTAAAAAAAACAAAAATAATGTTGCTCAAACAGTATTAAATCATACAGATGTTATTATTCATCATAAAGAAGTTGATGATGTAAATCTTTTTGTAAGGAGATCCTTTGCAGAAGATTTATGGTTGTGGATTAATGATAGCGCTAGATTTCTCTAGTATTCTTTTTATATAAAAAGAAACAAATAGCAAAAGAAGTATTGAAATAGACCACTGAAAAATAAACCATAACCAAAAAAAAGTATCATAATCCGCTGACAAATATTTTGCTAAGTAAAATACGCATATTGGCACTAACACATTTCTCAACATGTTATTTATCATTGCATTTTCAGATTTCTTTAGACCCATAAAAAAACCATTTGATAAAAAAAATATTGGATATGCGGGTATAATAAAAGCTGCTATTTTTAAATATCTACTTCCATAATCAATAACAATACTATTATTAGAAAAAAATTTAGGAATTAAATCTGCTGTAAAATAGACTAAAATTCCTGAAAAAATCATTATTACGATACCATATTTAATTGAAGTAAAATAAGTATCCTTAACCCTTGCAAATTGATTTGCACCATAATTTTGAGCTATAATTGTAATTATAGCTGTATTTATTCCCAATATTGGAAGTAAAACAACTTGTTCAATTCTTGTGGCTGCTCCATATCCAGCTACTGCCATTTCACCTGATAATCCAATATAAGTGAATATCAATGTAGCTGCTACTGCATATCCACATATAGCAATTGATATGGGCATAGATTGAAAGAAAATATTTTTAAGATAAATAAATTTTAGAATAAAGAATTCTTTTGTAATTTTTTTTACTCTATCATTTTGCATTACTTTGAAGGTGATTATTAAAAAGGCAATTAACTGAGATATAATTGTTGATAAACCAATACCTGTCATACCTAAAGCTGGTATAAATAGAAACCCCCATATTAAAATAGGATTTAAAATAATATTTAATAGAAAACTTAATACTAGTACATTTCTATAAGTTTTTGTATCGCCTTCAGCATGCAGAAGTGAGTTTAATGAAACAACAAGAAAAAACAAAAAAGATCCATAAAACATAATATCAGTATATTGTAGACCAAGCTTGGTAATTTCTTCATTTGATCCCATTAAATAAAAAACTTTTTCAGAAAAATATAATCCAATGCATGTGATAAATATTGAAATAATTACTCCAAAATAAATAATATGAGTAAAATAATATGAAGCTTTCCTTTCATCTTTTTCACCAATACTATTACCAATTAATGATGTCCCAGCAACTGTGACTCCAATAGATGTTGCTACAATTATAAAATAAATAGGAAAAGATTTACTTAAGGCAGACAATGCTTCAGGTGAAAGTTTGCCTGCATAAAAAGTATCAACGATGTTATAGAGTGTTTGAAATAGGGTTCCAACACTTGCTGGGATTGCTAATTTTTTTACTAAAACTTTAATATCGTCAGTAAGTATATTCATTATCTAATAATATTTTTTTTAAATTTATAATTATTTTTAGATTTGACTATTTGTTGATGGCGCATAGTAAATCTTTTAAACTGATCTTTTGTTAAATTGTCATAGCATTTTGGGCATGATAATCCTATTTTAAATTTTGGCGATTTTTTTTCTTTATTATGTAATGGCATTCTACAACCATTACAAATAGTATAATTACCAAGTTTTGTATTTTTTTTTATGGTAACCCTGTTATCAAAAACAAAACATTCACCTAACCAATTGCTCCTAACAGGATTTGTTTTATTGAAATAGTTTATAATACCACCCTTTAACATATATACGTTTTTAAAGCCTTTATTATCAAGATAATTTGAAGCTTTTTCGCATCTAATACCTCCGGTACAAAACATACCAATAGGTTCATTTTTTTTTAAGCCCATTAAATAATTTAAAAGGTTTTCTTGCATCAATAATTTTTGCACCTTTTACTTTTAAAAATTGATCCCATTTTCTTGGTGATAGATAATTTTTTTTATTTTTTTGATTAAATTTATATGTCTCATTTATTGGAACAACTTCATTTTTTAATTTAACTTTTAATTTCAAAAAAGGTACAAAGTTAGAATTTAATCTGTTTTGAACATCAAAACTTCTTATTAAAATAATTCTTTTTATATATTTAGATAAAATTATTATATTTTTTTTTTTACCAGCAATAGTTCCATTTATTCCTTCTGGGGAAATGATAACCAAACCTTTTACATTGTTTTCAAAAATCTTATCAAAAATTTTTTTTCTTAAAAATTTAATTTTATTTAATTTTTTTAACTTATAAAAAGACAATATTTCAATCACACTTCTCCTTTCCACAAAGTATTATCTATTAAAATAATTCCCCTTTTACTAATCAATTGAACAGCATAGTTAAAATATTTTATATAAGATTCTTTATCTGCATCAATTAAAATTAAATCAAATTTTTTTTTACTTTTTACTAATTTTTGCAGTGCATTAATTCCATTATTAGTTTCAATAAATATTTTATTATTTACTTTTGCTTCTTTAAAAAAATTTAAAGCTATTTTATTAGTTTTTATATCTTTATCTATTGCATAAACTTTTCCATTTTTTGGCAAAGATAAAGCCATCGATAAAGAACTGTAACCAGTAAAAGTTCCAACTTCTAAACAAGATTTAAATTTATGTGCTTTAATTAAAAATTGTAAGAAATTTGCTTGTAATATTGATATTTGTAATCTTTTAGCTTTTCCTAAATTATCATTAAATTTTAAAATTTTTTTTTGAACTTTATGTAAACTTTCGCTATGAGAAAAAATATAATCGATCATATTTTGATCGATAGGAATATTTTTATCCATTTAACTTTTCTTTTAAAATTTTATTTATTAATTGAGGATTACCTTTACCTTTGCTTTCTTTCATAGCCTGGCCAACGAAAAAACCAAAAAGCTTATCTTTACCAGATTTATATTCAGCAACTTTATCTGCATTATTTTGTATAACTTTTTCAATTAGCTCCTCAAGGGCCTTGGGATCACTTTCTTGTTTTAATCCTTTTGCTTCAATGATTTTTTGAGGATCCTGATCTCCTACAATCATTTCTTCAAAAACTGTCTTTGCTATTTTTCCTGAAATAGTGCCGTCTTTAATTAAATTAATTAGTTTTGATAAATTTATTGCACTTATTGGACTTTGCGATATTTCAAGATTCTTTTCATTTAAAACTGCAAATAACTCCCCTGTTATCCAATTTGTTGATAATTTGACATCTGCGTCTTTAATAACTTCTTCAAAATATTTAGATGTTTCAATATCAGAAACCAATATTGTTGCCTCATAGGGTGTCAATTTAAATTTTTCTATAAATCTTTTCTTTTTCTCATCTGGAAGCTCGGGTATTTCTGACCTTATATCATCAATAAATTTATCAGTTACCTCTAAAGGCAGTAAATCTGGATCTGGGAAATATCTATAATCATGAGCATCTTCTTTTGACCTCATAGACCTTGTTTCATTTTTTTTTATATCAAATAATCTTGTTTCTTGATCTATTGATTTTCCTTCTTCAATTAAATCCACTTGTCGATTTGCTTCAAATATAATTGCCATTTGCATAAATTTTATTGAGTTGACATTTTTAATTTCACATCTAGTACCAAATGTAGTCTCACCTTTTTTTCTTACTGAAACATTAACATCAGCTCTTAAAGAACCTTCTTGCATATTTCCATCACATGTACCCAAGTATCTCATGATTGATCTAAGTTTTTTAATATAAACATTTACTTCATCTGGAGATCTTAAATCAGGTTTACTTACAATTTCCATTAAAGCTACGCCCGACCTATTCAAATCTACCAATGTATTGTTTGGGTCAATATCATGAATACTTTTCCCTGCATCTTGTTCTAAATGCAGTCTTTCAATACCAATTTCCTTTTGACCATTTGGCATATCTAAAATTACTTTACCTTCTCCTACTATTGGATGTTTATATTGGGATATTTGATAACCTTGTGGCAAATCCGCATAGAAATAATTCTTTCTATCAAACACAGATTTCTTATTAATTTGAGCTTTTAATCCAATTCCTGTTTTAATAGCTTGTTTAACACAAAATTCATTTATAACTGGTAACATTCCGGGAAAAGCAGCATCAACTAAACTTACTTGAGTATTTGGTTCTGCTCCAAATTTAGTAGATGAAGAAGAAAATAATTTTGAATTTGATGTTACTTGAGCATGTACTTCTAGTCCAATAACAACTTCATAATTGTTTTTGTCTCTTTTTATCAAAAATTCATTTAAGTCTTTCATTACATCCACCAATTAGTAATTTTATTTTTAAAATTAATTTTTTCTTCCATAGAATATGCAATATTTAATATTGATTGTTCATCAAATGGTTTTCCAATAATTTGTAAACCTAATGGATATCCATTTTTATCTACACCCGCTGGTAAAGAAATTCCTGGTAAACCAGCTAAATTAACTGGAACTGTAAAAATATCATTCAAATACATTGAAACTGGATCATTAGTTTTTTCAGCGATTTTAAATGCTGAACTTGGTGTTGAAGGTGTTAAAATTGCATCTACTTTTTTATAAGCATCATCAAAATCTTTTTTTATTAATTGTCTTACTTTTTGAGCTTTCAAATAATAAGCATCATAATAGCCTGAAGATAAAACGTAGGTTCCAATCATAATCCTTCTTTTAACTTCTTCACCAAAACCCTCAGATCTAGTTTTTTCATACATATCAATTAAATTTTCTCCTAAAGACCTAAAACCATATTTAACACCATCATATCTAGCTAAATTCGAAGATGCCTCTGCAGGGGCAACAATATAATAGGTTGGTAAAGCATATTTTGTATGAGGAAGCGATATATCAATTATTTCTGCCCCACAATCTTTTATATATTCAATACCTTTGCTCCAAAGACTTTCTATTTCTAGCGGCATACCATCAACTCTATACTCCTTGGGTATACCAATTTTTTTACCTTTAATATTTTTAGTAAGTTCAGATGAATAATTATTTCTTTTAAAATCTATTGAAGTTGAATCTTTTTTATCAAAAGTTGAAATTACTTCTAGTAAAGTCGCACAATCTTTAACATTTTTAGTCATAGGTCCAGCTTGATCTAACGAAGAAGCAAAAGCAACAATTCCAAATCTAGAACAGCTTCCATAAGTAGGTTTTAATCCAACTGTGCCCGTGAATGACGCTGGCTGTCTAATTGATCCTCCGGTATCAGTGCCAATTGTAACTGGTGTTAAGTTGGCTGCTAGTGCGGCTGATGATCCTCCAGATGAACCTCCTGGAACTAAATTTTCACCAATAGGATTTTGTACATTCCCAAAAAAACTAGTTTCATTAGACGAACCCATTGCAAATTCATCACAGTTTAATTTACCAAGCAATATACCTCCTTGATCCCAAATATTTTGAGTTACTGTTGACTCGTAAGTTGGAATAAAATTATTAAGTATTTTGCTACCAGCTGTAGTTTTTATTCCATCTGTGCAAAAAAGATCTTTTACAGCTATAGGTATACCTGGTAATTTGAGTTCATAATTTGGATTTTCATCAAATTTTTTAGCTTGTTCAATCGCAGATGAAAAATTTTCTGTAATATATACATTTAATTTTTTTGATTTTTCGGATCTTTCTACAAATGATTTAGTTACTTCTGTGGATGAAATTTTTTTTTTTTTAATATTTGTTACTATCTCATTTAATGTTAGATCAGTAATTTCAGTCATTATTCAACTACCTTCGGAACTACAAAAAAATCTTCATTATTTTCAGGTGAATTTTTAAGAATTTTTTCACGTATATTTTCACTTTTGATTTCATCTTTTCTAAATCTCAATGTAGTTTCGGCAATAGATGTTAAAGGTTGTACATCGGAAGTATTCAATTCATTTAATTTTTCAATAAAAGTAAATATTGAATTTAAGTCACCAGCCAATTTATTAGCTTTTTCTTCATCTACAGATATTCTTGCTAATTTTGATATATGTTTTACTGTTTTAAGATCTATTGTCATATGGTAAAAATTATTGCCGCAAACTACCACTTAAGTAAATAATATACAATATGATCACAATTAAAGAACTTAAAAAAAAACTTAGTACAAGATCAAGGTTAATAGGCTTAGATTTGGGATCTAAAAGAATCGGTATAGGAATATGTGATGAAAATCATAAAATTGCGACACCATTTAAAACAGTAATCAAAACAAATTTAGATGATTTTATAAAACAACTTAAAGAAATAATTGAAGAAAATAATATAAAAGGGATTATAGTTGGGAATCCAGTCAATATGGATGGATCATTTGGTAAATCATCTCAATCAGTCAAAGATACAGTTATTAATTTAGAGAAATTTATAGATATTCCTTTCACTCTTTGGGATGAAAGACTTTCTACTGTAGGAGCCTTCAATATATCAAGCCAGCTAGATATAAATGTATCAAAAAGAGAAAAAGATATAGATAAAAATGCTGCAGCGTTCATATTGCAAGGAGCATTGGATTATTTAAATAATTAGCTTGCATTCAAAATAGTTTATAGCTATAGAGTTGGTTTTAATGGCAACTAAATCTAACAAAGCTATTAAAATTTCTCAAAAACATTTATTAGGAATTCAAGATTTATCAATTAATGATGTTAATATTATTCTTAATCAAGCAAAAGAATTTATTGATTTAAATAGAAGTAAAAATAAAAAACTTGATACTCTTAAAGGTAAAACTCAAATAAATTTGTTTTTTGAACCTTCAACAAGAACACAAAGCTCTTTTGATTTAGCTGGCAAAAGATTGGGTGCAGATGTTATGTCAATGAATATAACAAATTCAGCTATTAAAAAAGGCGAAACTCTTATTGATACAGCTATGACATTAAACGCAATGCATCCTGATATTATTGTTATAAGACATCAAGACTCAGGTGCATGTAATTTATTATCACAAAAAGTAAATTGTGCTGTGCTTAATGCAGGTGATGGTAGACGAGAACATCCGACTCAAGCTTTATTAGATGCATTAACAATTATTAACAGAAAAAAAAAAATTGAAGGTTTAAGAATTGCAATTTGTGGAGACATACTTCATTCCCGTGTTGCAAGATCAAATATTTATCTTTTAAATATGCTAGGAGCTGAAGTTAATATCGTAGCTCCATCAAACCTTATGCCAAAGGATATAGAAAAGTTTGGTGTTAATATATTTTCTGATATGAAAAAGGGCGTTAAAGATTGTGATATTGTAATGATGTTAAGATTACAAAATGAAAGAATGACAAGTTCTTTCCTTTCTTCAAATAGAGAATATTATGAATACTACGGTTTATCTCCTGATAAATTAAATTATGCAAAAGATGATGCTTTAATTATGCATCCTGGTCCTATGAATAGAGGAATAGAAATAGATACTAAATTAGCTGACGATATAAACAAAAGTGTAATCAAAGAACAGGTTGAATTAGGAGTTGCTGTAAGAATGGCCTGTTTAAAAATATTTTGTGCATAAATGAAGAAAAAATATTTTATTAACGGAAACATAGTTGATCCATTTAATTCTTTAAACGAAGTTGGTGGATTAATAATTAATGAAAATGGTAAAATAGATGGTATTGGGAAAAAAGTTAATACCAACAATATACCTTCAAGAGAAAAATATATTGATCTAAAGGGAAACTATATATTCCCTGGACTGGTAGACATGCGAGTCTTTGTAGGCGAACCAGGTTTTGAGTACAAAGAAAACTTTAGAACATTGAGTAACGCAGCGCTTTCTGGAGGTGTAACATCAGTTGTTACAATGCCAAACACTAATCCAGTTGTGGATAATGTTTCAATTGTTGATTTTCTTAAACGAAGAGGAAGAGATAAATCAAAAATAAATATATTCCCTACCGCATCTTTAACTATTAATTCTGAAGGAACAAATATGACAGAATTTGGTTTACTTCAAAATAAAGGAATAATTGCATTTACTGATGGAATTAAAACTATTCAAAACACCAGAATTATGTCTAGAATTATGAATTCTGCTAAAGATTTAAATTCGTTAATACTTCAACATGCAGAAGATTATGAACTTTCAAAAAATGGAATGATTAATGATGGAATAATTGCAACAAAGTTAGGTCTACAAGGAATTCCAGAATTGGCTGAAATTATAATTATAGAGAGAGACCTTGCTTTATTAGAAAATTTCAAATGCAGATATCATATTTCTCAAATATCATCTGCTAAATCTGTAGAGATAATAAAAAATAAAAAAGAAAATCTTCAATTTTCATGTGGTGTCTCAATAAATAATTTATCATTAAATGAAAATGATATTGGAGATTTTAGAACATTTTTAAAACTTTCTCCACCACTTAGAACTGAGGACGATAGATCGGCATTAGTTAGAGGGTTATCTGATGGCACAATAGATGTCATTGTTTCTGATCATAAACCTGAAGATGAAGAACAAAAAAGATTGACCTTTGCACAAGCTGAAACTGGAGCATCAGGTATAGAAACATTGTTATCTTTAAGTTTAGAACATTATCATAACGGAAGTGTAAAGTTAGAAACAATTATTAAAGCTTTAACTTCAAATCCAGCTAAAATACTTAAAATCAATAAAGGTAACTTGAGTATTGGAAGTGATGCTGATTTTTGCATAGTTGATTTAAATAAACCTTGGATTGTAAAAAAAGAAAATCTTTACTCAAAATCAAAAAATACATCTATAGAGAATAAAAAACTACAAGGTAAGGTAATGAATACATTTGTAAAAGGTGAAGAATTATTTAAATTAAATTGATGGATTATCTTATAGTTATTGTTATCTCATATTTTCTTGGATCAATTCCTTTTGGATTAATATTAACTAAATTATTTTTAAAAAAAGATATAAGAGAAATTGGTTCTGGTAATATTGGTGCAACAAATGTTTTAAGGTCTGGTAATAAATTAATAGGCTACTTAACCCTTGTGCTAGATATTTTAAAAGCAATAATTCCTGTTATTTATATAAAATTTAATCACCCAGAATTAATTTATATTTCTTCTTTGAGTGTTTTTTTGGGTCATGTATTTCCACTTTGGCTTAAATTTAAAGGAGGAAAAGGTGTTGCTACATATGTTGGTATTCTTTTTAGTATAAATTTAATTTATGGATTTATTTTTTGTATATCTTGGTTGTTAACTTTCTTTTTGTCTAAGTATTCATCTCTTTCATCATTAATAGCTAGTCTTATAGTTCCGGTTTATTTATTTTTAGTTAATGGAGAACAAATAATTTTTTATATAATTTTGTTTGTTCTAATATTTTATACTCATCGAGAAAACATTAAACGATTGAAAAATAAAGAAGAAAGTAAGTCTAAAATTTATTAATTTGACACTTTTAACCTTTTGAGTAGTTTGTCTACTTATGAATCTTGTCATTGTTGAAAGTCCAGCTAAAGCCAAAACTATTAATAAATATTTAGGATCTGATTATACAGTTTTAGCAAGTTATGGTCATATAAGAGATCTTCCTTCCAAGAACGGTTCAGTAG
>LULH01001026.1_pt1 | contig 13773 bp, 13 predicted proteins | sample 728201 | NCBI WGS metagenome assembly LULH01 (sample SAMN03860294, study PRJNA289734) | marine metagenome | biome: seawater column; feature: ocean; material: water; isolation source: Red Sea water column Station 169 - depth 100m | place: Saudi Arabia: Red Sea | collected 2011-10-15 | depth 100 m
CGGTACGCGGCGGCTGTGCGTCCACCCCGGGCCCGAGGAGCGAGCCCCGACGCGTTACCCGCTGGGAGCGCAGCGCCCCACGCCGTAGAGTGGAGGGGCTGCATGAGACCCGCAAGAGAGAGGGCCCGCCCGGGCATCCATGACTGACGCGCACCAGACCCGCCACACCGTGGTGGTCCCCACCAGCATCGACATGGTCAGCCTGCTCGGCCCCGGTGACGAGCACCTCGCGCGGCTCGAGGAGGCCCTCGAGGCCGACCTGCACGTCCGTGGCAACCGGATCACGATGATCGGTGAGCCCTCCGAGCTCGCGCTCGGCGAGCGGCTGCTCGACGAGCTCGTCACGATCCTGCGCACCGGCCAGTCGGTTACGTCCGAGACGGTCGACCGGGTGCTCGGCATGCTGCGCGCCGAGACCACCGAGCGCCCCGCGGACGTGCTGAGCCTCAACATCCTGTCCAACCGCGGCCGCTCGATCCGACCCAAGACGCTCAACCAGAAGCGCTACGTCGACTCCATCGACGAGCACACCATCACCTTCGGCATCGGTCCCGCGGGCACCGGCAAGACCTACCTCGCGATGGCCAAGGCCGTGCAGGCGCTGCAGTCCAAGCAGGCCAACCGGATCATCCTGACCCGCCCGGCCGTCGAGGCCGGCGAGCACCTCGGCTTCCTGCCCGGCACGCTGGGGGAGAAGATCGACCCCTACCTCCGGCCGCTCTACGACGCGCTGCACGACATGATCGACCCCGACTCGATCCCCAAGCTGATGGCCGCGGGCACCATCGAGGTCGCGCCGCTGGCCTACATGCGGGGCCGCACGCTCAACGACTCCTTCATCATCCTCGACGAGGCGCAGAACACCACGCCGGAGCAGATGAAGATGTTCCTCACCCGGCTCGGCTTCGGCTCCAAGATCGTCGTGACCGGTGACATCACCCAGACCGACCTGCCCGGCGGCGTCCGCTCGGGCCTGCGCGTCGTCGAGGACATCCTCGACGGGGTCGAGGACATCGGCTTCCACCGCCTGACCTCCGCCGACGTCGTGCGGCACAAGCTGGTCGGCCGCATCGTCGCCGCCTACGACGAGTTCGACGCACGGGCCCAGCAGGGCGAGGGACGCGACCAGCGGCCCGCCCAGCCTCGACCCCACAGGAAGCAGCGATCGTGAGCATCGAGGTCCTCGACGAGTCCGGTCGCGACGTCGACGTACGCCGGCTCTCCACCCTCGCCCGGTTCGTGATGGACCGGATGCGGGTGCACGCGCTGGCCGAGCTGTGCATCAAGGCCGTCGACGAGCAGACCATCGCCGAGCTCAACGAGCAGTGGATGGACAAGCAGGGCCCCACCGACGTGCTGGCCTTCCCCATGGACGAGCTGCGTCCCGGCCTGGTGGGCGAGGAGCCCGAGGAGGGCGTCCTGGGCGACCTGGTCCTGTGCCCCGTGGTCGCCGAGCGCCAGGGGGAGACCGCCGGCCACGGCACCGTCGCCGAGCTCGACCTGCTCACCGTGCACGGCATCCTGCACCTGCTGGGCTACGACCACGCCGAGCCCGAGGAGCACAAGGAGATGTTCGGTCTCCAGGACGAGCTGCTCGCAGCCTGGCGGTCGAGCCTCGGATGAGCGCGGGTGACCTCTGGCTGCTGGTGACGGTGGCCTCACTGGTCCTGCTCGCCGGGGCCTTCTCGGCCGCGGACGCGGCGCTCGGGTCGTTCTCCCAGGCACGCGCCGGGGAGCTGGCGGCCGAGGAGCGTGCCGGCTCGAAGCGGCTGCTGCACCTGCTGGAGGACGCGCCGCGCTACCTCAACACCGCGCTGCTGCTCCGCCTCGCGTGCGAGGTCACCGCGATCGTGCTGGCGACCCTGCTGGTGCGCGAGCGCTTCCAGGAGTCGTGGGCGGTGACCGTCATGGTCACCGTGGCGGTGATGCTCGTGCTGTCCTTCGTGGTCATCGGCGTCGCCCCGCGGACCCTGGGGCGCCAGCACTCGGAGTCCGTCGCCCTGTTCTCGGCCGGCCCGCTCACGTGGGTCACCCGGGTCCTCGGACCCGTGCCGCGGGTGCTGATCCTGCTCGGCAACGCGATCACGCCGGGCAAGGGCTTCACCGACGGCCCGTTCTCGACCGAGACCGAGCTGCGCGAGCTCGTGGACCTCGCCGAGGCCTCCTCCCTCATCGAGAGCGAGGAGCGCCGGATGATCCACTCGGTCTTCGACCTCTCCGACACCACCGCCCGCGAGGTGATGGTCCCGCGCGGCGACGTGGTCTTCGTCGAGCGCCACAAGAACCTCCGCCAGACGCTGTCGCTGTTCCTGCGCTCGGGCTTCAGCCGGGTGCCGGTCATCGAGGACAACCTCGACCACGTCGTCGGGGTCGCCTACCTCAAGGACCTCGTCCGTCGCGACTTCGACGAGCCCGACGCGGAGTTCACCGAGCGCATCGAGTCCCACATGCGTGAGCCGTACTGGGTGCCGGTCCTCGCGCTACCCCGTCGACGACCTCGACGAGCTGTTCGGCTTCGACGTCGAGGAGGAGGACGTCGACTCCGTCGGCGGCCTGATGGCCAAGCACCTCGGGCTGGTCCCGATCCCCGGCTCCATGGTCGAGGCGCACGGCCTGCGCTTCGTCGCCGAGTCCGCCGCCGGACGCCGCAACAAGATCGACACCGTGCTCATCACCCGGGTCGAGCACGACGAGGAGGAGGACGAGGATGAGTGAGCCCCAGGCCGTCCAGCCGAGCCCCGAGGACACGAAGCTGGTGACGCTGGCCCGTGCCACCCGTGCGCGCACCGGCGCCGCGGAGGGGGCCGCGGTCCGCGACTCCGACGGACGCACCTACGCCGCCGCCACCGTCGACCTGCCCTCACTGCGGGTCTCCGCGCTCGGCGTGTGCGTGGCGATGGCGGTGGCCTCCGGGTCCGGCGGCCTCGAGGCGGCCGTCGTCCTCACCGGTGCGGAGACGCTCGCCGAGGCCGACCTCGCGGCTGTGCGCGACTTCGCCGGCACCGGAGTGCCGGTTCACCGCGGCGACATCAAGGGCAACCTGGTGGAGACCCACACCGGCTGATCCGGGAGTACCGTCGGTGGGGTGAGGGAGGCACGCCGCTCCATCGACCCCTGGCAGCAGCACGCGGACGCGATCCGGGCGCTGCGGGCGTCGTACGCCGCCATCCCGGCGGGCTCCCCGGTGCGGCTGGCCAAGACCACCTCCAACCTCTTCCGGCCCCGCACCGCGGTGGGGGCCGGGCTCGACGTGTCCTGTCTCGCGGGCGTCCTCGAGGTCGACCCGGTGAGCCGGACCGCCCAGGTGCAGGGGATGTGCACCTACGAGGACCTCGTCGACGCGACGCTGGCCCACGGCCTGGTCCCCACGGTGGTGCCGCAGCTGCGCACCATCACCCTCGGTGGCGCGGTCACCGGTCTCGGGATCGAGTCCACGAGCTTCCGCCACGGCCTGCCGCACGAGGCGGTCCTGGAGATGGACGTCCTCACCGGGGCCGGGGGGGGCACGTCGAGCTCGAGCACGTCCGCATCGACGACCGGGGCCTGCTGGCCAAGACGGTCGCCACGATCGTGGAGACCGGTGAGCACGACGGGGAGCAGGTCGACGGGCTCGACGGGGTGGTCTTCGCCCCCGACGAGGCCTACCTCACCGTGGCCCGCTGGCGCGAGGGACCGGCGACCCGGCCCAGCGACTACACGGGCACGGAGATCTTCTTCCGGTCGGTGCAGAGTCGCCCGCGCGACGAGCTGACCACCCTGGACTACCTGTGGCGCTGGGACACCGACTGGTTCTGGTGCTCCGGTGCCCTGGGCCTGCACCGCCCCTGGGTGCGTCGAGCCTGGCCGCGCCGCTGGCGGCGCAGCGACGTCTACCACCGGCTGGTCGGTCTCGACACCCGCTGGGGCCTGGTGGACCGGCTCGACCGTCGCGCCGGGCGTCCCCGGCGTGAGCGCGTCGTCCAGGACGTCGAGGTGCCGGTCGAGCGGCTCCCGGAGTTCCTCGACTGGTTCGACGACCACGTGGGCATGACCCCGGTGTGGATCTGTCCGCTGGTCGCGCGACGGGACTGGCCGACGTACCCCCTCGAGCCGGGGCGGCCCTACGTCAACATCGGCTTCTGGGGCACCGTCCACGTCGGTGACGACGCCCCGCTGGGTCCGGTGAACCGCGCGGTCGAGGAGCGCGTCCATGCCCTGGGAGGGCACAAGTCGCTGTACTCCGAGGCGTTCTACGACCGCGAGACCTTCGACCGGCTCTACGACGGCGCCCGGCTGGCCGCCGTGAAGGCCGTCCACGACCCCGACGGCCGCTTGACCTCCCTCTACGACAAGGTGGTGCGACGCCAGTGACCTCTCGGAACCTCTCCATCGGCGAGGCGGTCGCCTCGCTGCTGCGCGACGGCATGCCGGTGCGCCTCGAGGCCTACGACGGCTCGAGCGCGGGCCCGCCCGGCGCCGACATCACCCTCGAGCTGGTCACCGAGCGCGGCCTGGCCTACCTCCTCACCGCGCCGGGCGACCTCGGGATGGCCCGGGCCTACGTCAGCGGCGACCTGCGCGTCCACGGCGTGCACCCCGGGGATCCGTACGACGCCATGCGGCTGCTGCAGAACCACCTGCGCTTCCGGGCGCCCTCGCCGGCCGAGGCGCTCGGCCTGGTCCGCGGCCTGGTCGCGGGCGCCGGGCTGGGCGTGCTCAAGCCACCGCCCCCGCCGCCGCAGGAGCACCTGCCGCGCTGGCGCCGCACCGTCGAGGGGCTGCGCCACTCGCTGGCACGCGACGCCGAGGCGATCCAGCACCACTACGACGTCTCCAACGCCTTCTACGAGCTGGTGCTCGGCCCCTCGATGGCCTACACCTGTGCGGTCTACCCCGAGGCCGACGCGACGCTGGAGGAGGCGCAGCAGGAGAAGTTCGACCTGGTGTGCCGCAAGCTCGACCTGCAGCCCGGGCAGCGGTTGCTCGACGTCGGCTGCGGCTGGGGCGGGATGGTGCGCCACGCCGCGCAGCACTACGGCGTGCGGGCGCTCGGGGTGACCCTGAGCAGGGAGCAGGCGTCGTACGCCAAGGAGGCCATCGACCGCGACGGCCTCGGGGACCTCGCCGAGGTGCGGCACAGCGACTACCGCGACGTCCTCGAGGGCGACTTCGACGCGATCTCCTCGATCGGGCTGACCGAGCACATCGGGGTCAAGCAGTACCCGGCGTACTTCGGCTTCCTGCGCGAGCACCTGCGTCCGCAGGGCCGGCTGCTCAACCACTGCATCACCCGGCACGACAACCGGCCGACCGAGACCGGCGCCTTCATCGACCGCTACGTCTTCCCCGACGGGGAGCTCACCGGCTCCGGCACGATCATCACCGCCGCCCAGGACGCCGGGCTCGAGGTGATGCACGAGGAGAACCTGCGCGTCCACTACGCCATGACGCTGCGCGACTGGTGCCGCAACCTGGTGGAGAACTGGGACGCCGCGGTCGCCGAGGTGGGCGAGGGGACCGCCCGGGTGTGGGGCCTCTACATGGCAGGAAGCCGGCTGGCGTTCGAGCGCAACGAGATCCAGCTGCACCAGGTGCTGGCGGTGCGGACCGACGACGCGGGCGGTGACGGATTCCCGCTGCGTCCGTCGTGGTGAGTAGCCTCGGCGCGTGAGTGTCCGAGCCCAGCAGCACAGTGCGACCGTCCTGCGCCGCGAGCGGCTCGCCGACCACCTGCTCCGGCTGACCCTCGGGGGCGAGGGCCTGGCGGGCTTCAGCAGCACCGGTGTGCCGGACGAGTGGGTCGGCCTGGTCGTGCCCGGCCAGTTCCAGAGCCGCTACTACACCGTCCGCTCGTGGGACGGCGCCGAGCTGGTGCTCGACGTCGTCGTGCACGACGTCGGGCTGGTGACGGAGTGGGCCCAACGACCCGACGCCGTCGTGGGCGAGACGGTGACGGTCACCGACCCGAAGGGCTCCTTCGCGCCGCCGGCGGAGGCCGGCTGGCTGATGCTCGTGGGCGACCTCACCGCGATGCCGGCGATGGCCCGCATCGTGGAGAGCACCGACCTGCCGGTGCGGGTGTGGGCCGAGGTCCCCGAGCGGGTCCCGGGCTACCTCCCCGAGCGTGCCGAGGTCGCCTGGCTGGCCCAACCCGGCGACGGGGTGTCGGCGCTGGCCGAGGTGGTCAGCGACCTGACCTGGCCCGAGGGCACCGGCTACTTCTGGATGGCGGGGGAGTCCGCGCAGATGCGCGCCATCCGCAAGCACCTCATGCGCGAGCGGCGCCTGCCCTCGGACCAGTACGACGTCATGGGCTACTGGCGCGGCGGCCAGGAGCGGCAGCCACGGGCCGTCGACCCCGGCCCGATCTGGCGGGCCGGCAAGGCCGCCGGCAAGTCCGACGAGGAGATCTGGGCCGACTACGACCAGGCACGGGAGGCCCAGGGATGACCGAGACCACGCAGGACCAGCCGGAGCACCGCAGCGGGTTCGCCTCGTTCGTGGGACGGCCCAACGCCGGGAAGTCCACGCTCACCAACGCCCTGGTGGGCTCGAAGATCGCCATCACCAGCGACAAGCCCCAGACCACGCGCACCGTGGTGCGCGGCATCGTGCACCGTCCCGACGCCCAGCTGGTCCTCGTCGACACCCCCGGCCTGCACCGCCCGCGCACGCTGCTCGGCGAGCGGCTCAACGACCTGGTGACCACCACCTGGGCCGAGGTCGACGTCGTCGCGGTGTGCTTCCCCAGCAACGAGAAGATCGGTCCCGGTGACCGGTTCATCGTCGGCGAGCTGGCCAAGGTCCGCCGCACCACCAAGATCGCCATCGCGACCAAGACCGACCTGGCCTCCCCCGAGCGCATCGGGGAGCACCTGCTGGCCATCCAGGCCCTGGGCCAGGAGACCGGCACGGAGTGGGCCGAGATCGTCCCGGTCTCGGCGAAGGCGGGAGACCAGGTCGCCCTGCTGTCCGACCTGCTGGTGGGCATGCTGCCCGAGGGGCCGCCGCTCTACCCCGAGGGCGAGCTGACCGACAGCCCCGAGGAGGTCCTCGTGGCCGAGCTGGTCCGCGAGGCGGCCCTCGACGGCGTACGCGACGAGCTGCCGCACTCCATCGCCGTCGTCGTGGAGGAGATGGGCCTGCGTGAGGGGCGCCCCGAGGGCAAGCCCCTGCTCGACATCCACGCCAACCTCTACGTCGAGCGCGACTCCCAGAAGGGGATCGTCATCGGCCGCAAAGGCGCCCGGCTGCGCCAGGTCGGCACGGCCGCGCACCACGGCGAAGGGCCGCCCGCCGAGCTTGCCCTGGGCGACTGCTGCGTCTTGGCCCAGCAGACCGAGCGCCGGTTGCCGGCCTCCCACTCGGCCTCGCCGAAGAACGTCGACCCGTAGTCGTACGACGTCGGGTAGCCTAGCCACGCCCCGACCGAGTCGGAGCAGAAGTCGCTGGTGATCTCGGCGACCGCGTCGTCGCCGGGGTAGGGCTCGCCCGGCTCGCCGACCTTGATGGTGGTCACGGCCCGCCAGGTGTGCGGCTCGCTGCACGGCACCTTCGTGCCCGCCTGCACGCTGCGGCCGGTCGCGCACACCATCCACTGGTCGGGCGGCAGCCCCTCCAGCAGCCCCTTGGCGTTCTTCGGCAGCGCACGGTACGGCGTCAGCTGCTCACCGCCACCGATCACGTCGCACCGGAACCACCGGGCCCCGGCGTCCCAGGACGCGTCGTCGGGGCGGAACCACACCCACGAGACGACGCTGCGCATCACGGCGGACTCGTCGCCCTTGAGGAAGCCGGCGAAGGAGGAGCTGCACTCCCCGTAGACGTGGGTCCCGAGCGCGGGGTCGTCCGGCTCGAGGTCGTGCAGCTCCTCGGGGAGCTCACCGACCTGGAAGGTCTGCGCGGTGTGACGGTCCCCGCACGGCACGGTCGCGGTGCCGTTGCTGGGTCGTGCGACGTCCTCGGGCGTGAGCAGCCGGCACTCACCCTTCTCGGGCGGCTCGGTGGTGGCGGCGGAGGAGCGCTCCTCACCGCACGCGACCAGCCCACCGAGGAGGAGCGTCCCGAGCAGCCCCGCCAGGGCGGTGCTCGGTCGACGTCGGGTGGGGCGCACGCCGGGAGGCTACCTGCCGAGCGGGACGATCGACCGACCGCGGGTCACTGCGACAGCAGGGCCGCCACCGTGCCTCCCAGCTCGCGCCCCGCCTCGAGCGCCTCGTCGTCGAGGTCGCCGAGCAGCTCGAGCACGGGCGCCGCCTGCTGCCAGGGCAGGGCGCCGGTGATCGAGAGCACCGATCGCACCGCCCCGGTGGTGTCGTAGCGACCGTGCACCGCGAGGCCGAAGGGCCGACGCCCGCCGGCCCTCGATGTCCTCGTGCCGTGCCCCGGCGAGGACGGCGTCGGTCAACGCACGCACGGTGTCGGTCGGGGAGTGGTGGACGACGAGCAGGGTGGCCATGCCCGCGAGCCTAGGAGAGCGGGCCGGGTGCCGGGGACCCACGGGTGTCCGCTGAAGGTAAAGGGATCGCCGTCCGCGGTGGCCGGAGCGGACGATCCCAGCAAACGAAGGTAAATCACCCGCGTCGCTGCCAGGGTGGTGCCCGCGCGGTCCGGGAGGGGGCGGCGCGGACCGAGGAGCCGGGGGGGCGGCTGTGGCGGGTGTCGTGTCGACGCGTCCTGCGTCCACGCGTGCTTCTCCGACGACGGGGCGGCGTGCCGGCCTGCTGCGTCGTGACGCGACCTGGGTCGTGCTGCTCGCGCTGGCCCTCTCGGTGCTCTCCTGGTGGCACGTGCTCCACCAGGACCTCGTGCTCGGATACAAGGACGCGCTCTCGCACCTGATGATCGGTCGGCGCGTGGTGGTGGGGGAGAGCACCGGGCTCGCCCAGCTCGGCGGCATCTGGCTGCCGCTCCAGCACGTCCTCATCAGCACCCTGGCGTGGAACGACGCCCTCTACCTCTCCGGGTTCGCCGGGTCGGTCTTCTCGATGGCCTGTCACGTCGCCACGTGCCTGGGGCTCTTCCTGGTCGTGCGGGACCTGACGGGTTCGCGCGCCGGGGGCTGGGCAGCGGCCGCCGTCCTCGGCCTCAACGCCGACGTGCTCTACCTGCAGGCGACCCCGATGGGCGAGCCCCTGATGTACGCCGGGATGGTATGGGCCGTGCACGCCGTGCTGCGCTGGCAGCGGCACGGGAGCACGCGCTGGCTCTTCCTCGGTGCGGGTCTGTGCGCCCTGCTGGTCCTGGTCCGCTACGAGGCCTGGGTCTTCTCGGCAGCGCTGTGGTGCGTGGTCGCGCACGCCTGCGCCGTACGCCGCCAGCGGCTGTGGCGCGGGGACCAGGCCGCCCAGGGCACGCTCCTGGTCTTCGGTTTCTACATGGCCCTCGCGGTGCTCGGGTGGCTGGTCTGGAACGCCGTCCTGTTCGGGGACTGGCTCCACTGGTACCGCGGTGCCTGGTCCAGCGTCGACCAGATGTCCAGGCTCGACATGAGCCAGGTCGGCTCCTGGTCCCGCTCGTGGCGCACCTACGCCTGGGGCGGCATCCACACCGCCGGGTGGCTCGCCCTCGTCGGCGGTGCGCTGGGGCTGCTGGTGGCCGGGGCCCGGGAGCGCGGCGGCCCTCGGTTCACCGCCCTGCTGACCACGACGGTGCCGCCGGCCTTCCTCGTCTACGGCCTGTGGTCGGGCAGCCAGCCGATGCGCGTCGTCGAGGTGGACGGCGACCTCTACAACCTGCGGATGGCCGTGGTGCTGGTGGTGCCGGCGGCGCTGTTCACGGGCTACCTCGTCGGTGCGCTGCCGCGCCCGACGCGCGCGCCCGGTGTCCGAGGTGCGGCCCTGGCCGCGGTCGTGGTGGGGTCCGCGGGACTCCTGGTGTCCCACGCCCTCAGCACGCCCGCGGTGCCCGTGACCGCCGTGGAGGCCGGTCAGGCCCGCGCCGCCTACGCCGAGCAGCGGGAGGTGGGGCGGTTCGTGGCCGAACGCACCACGGGACGCATCCTCGCGGAGTCGATCTTCAACGAGTGGGTGATCTTCCCCAACCAGGACCGCGTCGTCTACGAGGGCAGTGCCGGAGCCTGGGACTCCGCCCTGGAGAGACCGGCCGACGACGACTCGGACATCGACGTCGTGGTCATGAGGACCACCCCGGGCGACGAGGACTCGCTGGCCCTCGCCCTGCACGGCTCGCCCCGGCTGGCCGGGTTCGGCGTCGTGCTGCAGACCGACAACTTCCTCGTCCTCTCGAAGGGAGCAGGTGATGGGACGACCCTCTCACGGCAGTGACGGCCTCGCCGGCACGGAGGCACGGCCCGTGCACCGTCGCGAGACCGCCGAGCACACCACGACACGCGCGCAACGAGCCGTCGCGGCGTACCTGCTCGTCGGCCTCGCCCTCCTGGGGGCCTGGTCGCCGAGCTCGCTCGGAGCGACCCTGGTCGGGGCGGCGATGGTCTTCCTCACCGCCTACATGGTGCTGCGGCTGACGCTCGTGCTGGCCTCTCGCGGCTACCGGACCCCCGAGCAGGAGCCGGTGCCCGACGACGAGCTGCCCCGCTACACGACGCTGCACCCGATGTACGACGAGGCGAACATGATCCCGGTGGTCGTCGCGGCGATGGAGGCCGTGGACTACCCGCGCGACCGACTCGAGTGCCTGCTGGTGCTGGAGGAGCGGGACGGCGCGACCGTGGCGGCGGCCCGCGCGTTCGACCTGCCCGACCACTTCCGGATCGTGATCGTGCCGGCCGCCCGTCCCTACGGGAAGCCGAAGGCCTGCAACTACGCGCTGCAGCACGCCACCGGGGATCTGGCGGTGATCTTCGACGCGGAGGACCGACCCGAGCCGCAACAGCTGCGCAAGGCGGCCGCGACCTTCCGGGCCGCGGAGCGTCGCGGCGACCGACTGGGCTGCGTGCAGGCGCGCCTGGTGTTCGACAACGAGCAACCGCTGCGCGACGGGGAGGGACGCACCCGGCGCGACGACGACGGCTACGACGTCCGCCCCACCACCTGGACCAGCCGGCTGCTCGGCAACGAGTACGCCGTCCACTTCGACCTGGTCCTCACGGGCCTGGCGCGCCTCGGGCTTCCGGTGCCGTTGGGTGGGACCTCCAACCACTTCCCGGTCGCGCTGCTGCGCGAGATCGCCTTCGAGCGCGAGCAGATGCCGACGATGCCGGACCCGGACGACGGGTCGGTGGGTGCCTGGGACCCGTGGAACGTCACCGAGGACGCCGAGCTGGGCGGTGCCATCGCCGCCGCGGGGTGGCGCACCACCGTGCTGGACAGCCACACCGACGAGGAGGCCTGCCTGACCGCCCGCGCAGCCCTCAACCAGCGCAGCCGGTGGGTCAAGGGCTACGCCCAGACCTCGTTGGTCCTCCTGCGCCACCCCTGGCGCACGGCACGGGCGATGGGGCCGCTGTCCTACCTCGCCTTCCAGCTCCAGGTGGGGGGCACCTTCGTCTCGCTGGCGCTCTCACCGGTGTTCTGGGGACTGTTCGGCGCGTACCTGCTCACCGGGTCGGACCGGATCGCGTCGCTGTTCCCGGGCCCGGTCTACTACGCCGGCATGGCACTGCTGGTGGTGGGGAACCTCGCTCTGCTGACGGTCTCGTTGTACGCCGCCGAGTCACGCGGACGGCACGGCACCGTGCGGCACCTCCTCACGGTCCTGCCCGTCTGGTGGTGCCTGCTCTCCCTGGCGACCTACGTGGCGGCCCTGGAGCTGCTGGTGCCCTCGTGGCGTCCGTCGTGGAACAAGACCGCGCACGGGGAGCGCCACCTCGGGATGGGCCGCCGGCTCGCGCTGGCCTCGGCCACCTGGTTCGCCGCCCCGGAGCTGACCCCGGTGCGCAGCGTCGCCAAGCCGGCGGTCAGGTTCCTGCCGCCGGACCGCACGGCTTCCGTGCTCGCGACGGGATACGTCGCACCCGGGGTCTCCGCGCCGCGGATGCCGGCACGGCCTGCTCGACCGGCGCCCCGTCCCGTCCGTGGCGGAGCTCGTCCGGTGGTCCGGGAGGTGCCCAAGGCGCCGGTGCGCTGGTTGTCGGAGCAGTCGCGCGAGGCCGTCCTGGTGTGAGGTCGGCCCGAGGTCAGGTCGGCCTCAGCCGTCCCAGCCGTGCTCGTGGGCCCAGGCGACCGCCTGGGTGCGCCGGGTCGCGCCGGTCTTGGCGTAGATCTGGCGGATGTAGGTCTTCACCGAGTTCACCGACACGTAGATCCGGTCGGCGATCTCCTGGTTGGACAGCCCGAGGCCGATGAGGACGAGCACCTCGGACTCGCGTTGGGAGAGCCCGGGGAAGACCTGGACGTCCTCGTCCGGCGCCCTGGTGTCCGGCACCGGGTCCCCGCGCAGCACCGCCTCGACGGCCGCGAGGAGCTCGCGCGTGCTCGCGTGCTTCGTCAAGAACCCGTTCGCCCCGGCCTCCAGGGCGCGCCGTCGTCGCTGGGGGTGGTCGGTCCAGGTGAAGACCAGGACCTTCGCCGGTCCCAGTGTCGGGATCCGCTCGAGGCGCCCGGCGACGTCGCGGCCGTCGAAGGGGTCGCACAGGACGACGTCGAGGTTGCCGCGGCGGGCGATGTACTCGGCCGCCATCAGCCACTCCTCGATGGTGGCCGTCATGCCGCGCTTGAGCAGCACCGGCTTGCCGGCCTCGCCGACGGCCTGCAGCAGCCCGAAGTTGGCCATGTTGCGGGTGCCGACCTGCAGCATGTCCGCGTGCTCGGCGACCACCGCGACGTCGCGGGCGTCGACGACCTCGGTGACGACCGGCATGCCGGTGGCCTCGCGGACACCGGCCAGGATCTCCAGCCCCTTGACCCCGAGGCCCTGGAAGGCGTAGGGGGAGGTGCGCGGCTTGAACGCGCCGCCGCGCAGCAGCGTGGCCCCCGCGGCCTGCGCCATCTGGGCGGCCTCGAGGGTCTGACCGGGGGTCTCGACGGCGCACGGGCCGGCGATGAAGGTGAAGGTCTCCGGGCCGATCGGGACCTGGCGGCCGGTGCCGACCCAGACCGTGGACCGGTCGGGGTGGTGCTGGCGGCTCACGAGCTTGTAGGGGTCGGAGATCCGGTGCACGTCCGCGACGCCGCGCAGGGTGCGCAGGTTGAGGTGGTGGAAGGACTCGATGTCCCCGACCAGGCCGATGATCGTGCGGGTCAGGCCCTTGCTGACGTTGGCCTCGCCCCCGACGGCCTCGACGCGTGCGACGACCGCCGCCACGTCCTCCTCCGTGGCGTCGGGGGACATCACGACGACCATGGGCCGAACGTAACCGGGGGGTGGGTGTGACCGGTCACACGACCAGGTGCTGGACCTCGCCCTCGACCTTCCGCCGCGGCGCCAGCTCGACCAGCAGCATCGCGGTCAGCACCATGAGGCCGCCGCCCACCATCCGCAGCGTCGTGGGCTCCCCACCGAGCCACACCGCGAAGGTCGCGGCGAAGACCGGCTCCATCGACATGATGATCGCGCTCCGCGTGGGCGGCAGGTGCGCCTGCGCCCAGGTCTGGGCCAGCATCGCCGCCGCGCCCGCGACCAGCGCCATGTAGACCACCGACGCCCAGTCGGCGCCGGTGCTGGGCAGCACCACCCCGTCGGGGATCGTCGCGATCGAGCACAGCGCCGCGATGACGGTGATCTGCACGATCGACATGCCCAGCGCCTGCCGCGGGTCCGACCAGGCACCCAGCCCCACGATGTGGAGGGCGTAGAGCACCGCCGACATCAGCGTGATGGCCTCGCCGTAGCCCATGGAGACGCCGTCGAGGGTCAGGACGGCCAGCCCACCGG
>LULH01000679.1_pt1 | contig 13755 bp, 18 predicted proteins | sample 728201 | NCBI WGS metagenome assembly LULH01 (sample SAMN03860294, study PRJNA289734) | marine metagenome | biome: seawater column; feature: ocean; material: water; isolation source: Red Sea water column Station 169 - depth 100m | place: Saudi Arabia: Red Sea | collected 2011-10-15 | depth 100 m
GGTATTAGAATAGGTGGAAGAGCAAACTTATCAATTAAGAGGTCATGAAAATGGGTTACGGCTACGAGTATCCAGCAGCAATTATTATTACTGATACAAATGCCCATACAGGCAGATTTGGTAAAGTTCATTGCTTAACAGATGCAGAAGCAACTTTTGTAGCAGAAAATATAACAGAAAATGGATCAGCCACTATTAATGGCATCACAATGAAAGCTTCATCTGAAGTTTGTGGTGTTATTACAAGTATTACTCTTGCAAGTGGTCAAGTAATTGCTTATTTCTTATGAGTCTTGCTAAAGCACTAAAAAAAGCTGCCAGCGCCTCACTAAAAAAACTTGGCGGTGATATTACTATTAGGCAAGTTACAGCAGGGTCTTACAATACCACTACTGGCGCTATTACAGAATCTACAAGCGATACGACTATTAAAGGTGCTTTGAGTAATGTTTCAAGAAATCAAGTCAATGATTTGATTGAGTCACAGGATAAGTTGCTTACTATATCTGCAGGTGATCTTACATTTGTACCTACAACAAAAGACAGAGTTGTTATAAGCAGTGTTGAATTTAAGATAGTCCAAGTAATAACAAATGAACAAAATAATACACCAATAAGTTTTGAACTTGTTTTGAGGTAATTATGGTTAGACAAATTAGATTAGACCAAATAGATGATCTTATGGCAGAAGCAGTACAAGAGTTAATACAAAAAACAACATTACGTTGGACAGAGCTTTCAAAAAATGCAACACCTGTTGATACTAGTAATTTAAGAAATGGCTGGAAAACTAATATACAAAAATTTAAAGGGACAATTATAAACAATGTTGAATATGCTGAACCAGTTATTTATGGAACACCATCTTCCTTACCACCAAGTTGGCAAGGTAAATATAGAACCAGACAACAAACCATAAAAGGTTTTCCAGAACTACAAGCAAAACAACTTACCACTCAATATATACCAAATGAATTACGAAGAATTATTAGGAGTAAGTAATGGCTGCAATAGATTTAAATACAGTTCGATCTACTATTGAGGGCAGACTTGCTACAGAATTAGCATCAAGTCCTGCTATATCTGTTGTTTTTAATAATATGTCCTTTGATTCAACTACAGAAGATACTTTCGTGCAATGTCAAACAAGTTTTGGTTCTGGTAGTTATCTGACTATGGGCGGTTCTGCAAATTCTACAAATAGTATTGTTGGTTTAGTCCTTTTAAACATCTTTACAGAAGAGGGTATTGGTGCTGGAGCTAATTATGTTATTGGCAAAAGGTTACGTGACCTTTACAATAATATTACAGTTTCTAATGTAATTTTTGATTCTCCTGTTGGTCCAGAAGTTTTAACTTCTAGTCCAGAAGGTAAATTCCAAACACAAATTAGAATTACATTTGAAATATATGAGGATCTTTAATCATGCCAAAACTTGTAATCACAGAGGAAATGCTAGATGCTATCGAAGCAGTAAAAGGTGTCAGAGACGCAAATTATTGGGATCCAAACTGTAAAAGATATATGGAGAATCAACAAATTGTAGAAAAAGATGTAAAAAAGGCTGAAAAGAGTTAATATATTTATAAATCTTTCTTTTTTTTGTTATGGCTGCTGTTAAAGGTGATGTCGGTAAAATAATGTTCCATAACGCTGCTGGAACAGAAGCTGATATATCAGGACTTAGGAATTGGTCTTTATCTATTACTAAAGACACTCAAGAAACTACAGTTCAAGGTGACACTTCAAAAACTTTTGTAGGTGGACTCATTTCTGGTGAGGGTTCTGCAACTCTTATTTATGACAATGCTGGAAACTCAGACTATCTTGCATTTGTTGAAGATGTTTTAACAACAGGTGATGCTGCTGATGCATTGTTTGAACTGTTCCCTGATAGTTCAGCAAGTGCCAAAAAATTTGGTTTTTCTGGAATAATCACAGGTGCTGAATATGGAGCAACAATTGGAGAAATTCAAGAAATAAATATCACCTTCCAGACTTCGGGTGCAATAACTTCAGATATATAGTAAATTGAGAGTATCTCGCACTTAATTTATGCCAAACAAAAGAACCGTTGACATTATAACTGATGCCTTCAGTGATGTAATGTCTAACAGACGTAAATACGAATTAGAAACACCCTCTGGAGAAAAAATTGATATCTACTTTCCACCAGTAACTAGATATGACAGACAAAAAGCACAATCATCTGCTGGAACTGTTGATGCTCTGATGGTTTCAACTCAATTACTTTGTCAACTAGCACAAAAAGAAGATGGGTCGAAAATGTTTGCTTTGGCTGACGCACCTAATCTTCAAAGAATGTTGCCAGAAAAGGTATTAAATGATATTGAGTTGTTTTTATTTGAAATCAAATTAGACGTAGAAACAGCAAAAAACGATTAAAGAGAAATAACTGGTTAAATTTCGAGTTATTTCTCGCAGTTGAATTAGGAAAAACTTTAACAGAGTTAAGAAAAAATATGACAGAAGAAGAGTTCATATATTGGGTAGCTTATTATGAAATTAAATACGAAAAAGAAGAGAAAATTCGTCAAAGAGCAAAAAACAGGTAATATATAAGAAATAGTTTTAAATAGAAATTAAGTGGCTGAAAGTATAGTTACCTTAAGAGTTGAGGCGAGAAATGCTATAGCATCTTTAAATAAAACATCTTTAGCTACAAAAAAATTATCTTCATCTGCAAAAGGTGCAACAGCCTCCCTTACTGCCGCATCAACAGCAGCAAAAGGCTTGGGCGCATCATTAGCTGCTTCACTTGGACCATTACTTACTATGGGTGCTGCTTTTGCAACAGTAGGTACAGCATTAGGAACCTTTACGGCAAGAGAGAGAGATGTAGAAATACTTAGACAAGGTTTGGTCAATTTAGGTGAGGGAACTGTTGCTTTAAATGAACTACAAGAGGCAGCGAATAGATTAGGCAATCAAACTTTATTTAATCAAGAAGAATTTACAAGAGGTTTCAACTTATTAACAAGTTTTAGAAAGATTGGTGTTGACTCTTATGAACGTGTAGCACAAGCTGCAGCGGATATTGCACAAGTAAACCAAGTCGATGTAAATACATCATTTATGCAATTAGCAAAAGCTTTACAGGATCCAGAGAGAAATTTATCAAACTTAAATAGATCAGGTATTGCTTTCACAAAAACACAACAAGATTTAATTAAAGAATTAATGAAAACAAATCAAACTGCAGAAGCCCATGATATGATTCTGCAGATTGTTGAAGAAAGTTATAATGGCCTAGCTCAAGCTGCTGGGGAAGGATTAGCTGGTGATTTAGACCTTTTAGGAGAGACTTTTCGTGACGTGAGTGAAACATTAGGTAGAGAACTTGAACCAGCTTTAATTGCGTCAGTAAAGGGTCTTACACAACTTATAAAAGCTGGGAACGATTTTATAAACTCACCAATAGTAGAAGCCTCAGCTGTTATTGCTGGTATTGCTTTAGCTGCAAAAGGCTTACCAGTTTTATTAGCTGCTGTCAGTATTGGTTTAATGAAAGTTGCCGCTGCTGGTGGTGCGTTGACTCTTGCTCTTAATGCAATACCATTTGTTGCGGTAGCTACAGCTATAGGTGCAGTTGTTACTCAGCTATCAAAACAAAAAAAAGAACAAGATAAAGTAACTGAAGCTATAAAAAAAGGTGAACTTGCACAACTAAGAGCTATAGAGTCTGATCTAAGCGTAAAAATGGCAAAAGAATTTGCAATAATTAATCAATCAAATGATAAAAGATCAATAGCAGCAGCAGAAAGAAGACTTGCTTTATTGCGTGAACAGTTTAAACCTATTAGAGACAGAATAAATATAGTAATAAAAGAAAATGTAGCAATCAAAGAAGGTAATAAAAATTTAGAAAAGAAAAATGAATTATTAGAAAAAAACCAAGAAGCAGCGAAAAAACTTAAAGAAAAATTTGATGAAATAGGTCAATCTGTAGAACAAAATTTAGTTCAAAATTTAACTGATGCTGTAATGGGCGCAAAATCGCTTGGTGATGCTCTTACTAGTGTTCTTAGAGGATTACAGAGGCAGTTAATAGAAATGGCAGTACAAAATGCTGTAGGTGGTATTGGTGGAGTAGTAAGTAATTTCTTAGGTAGTGTATTTAATCCTACACCGAAAGCGATGGGTGGGCCTGTATCTGCTGGTGGCTCTTTTCTAGTAGGTGAAAAAGGTCCAGAATTGTTTGTACCACAGAAAAGCGGTGCCATAATTCCTAATCATGCTCTTGGTGGTACAACTAATGTAGTTGTAAATGTAGATGCTTCTGGATCGTCTGTACAAGGTGATGATCAATCTGCTGCACGATTAGGTGAAGCTATAGCATCAGCAGTACAGGCTGAAATTGTTAATCAAAAAATGGCTGGAGGTTTATTAAGTTAATGGCTAGTTTTCCAACAACAGTTAATCCTTCTTATGGAGCAAGGAAAAATTCACAGCCAAATGTTCGCATTGCACAATTTGGTTCGGGATATTCTCAAAGATCTACCTTTGGTATAAACCAAAATTTAAAAGTATATCAATTCAATTGGAATAATATATCTGAAACAGATGCAGACGAAATAGAGACTTTTCTTGATGCTAGGGCTGGGGTAGAAAATTTTGACTACACACCAGCAGGTGAATCAGCTTCTAAAAAATTTATATGTCCACAATGGAATAAAACTATACCATATTTAAACAGAGCATCAATATCAGCCACGTTTGTAGAGGTGGCCGAAGCATGACAAGTAAGCAAGTTTCACCAACATCTTCAAAAATTAGTGAAGAAATACAAAAATTAGAACCTTCTGCGTTAATTACTTTATTTGAATTGAAACATTTATTATTATCATGCTGGAACTAATGAAATTAAAAGTAATATTGTTTTTAATAGTCAAACTTATGTAGCCGCACCTGTACAGGTAAAAGGTTTTGATAAAGTTACAAAAGGAACATTACCTCGACCCACTTTTACTGTTGCAAATGCTGATAATGCAATAACAAATTTAATGCTTTTATATAATCCTTTAAATGCAGAACTAAAAAGGATTCAAACACATAAAAAATTTCTTGATGCTGTAAACTTTTCTAGTGGAACAAATTCAACCGCAGATCCAACTGCAATAGCACAAACTGATGATATTTGGTATATAGATAGAGTTGCATCAGAAACACCTGAGTCAGTAGTTTTTGAACTTGTCGGTAAAATTAATTTACAGAATCTTAGATTACCTAAAAGACAAATTGTGGAGCATTGTCCTTGGTTATATAGAGGAACGCAATGTGGATATACTGGAACAAATTATTTTGACACAAATGATAATACAGTTAGTTCTGAAAGTGAAGACAAATGTGGTCATAAATATTCAAGTTGTTTAAAGCGTTTTCCAAGTAAAGATGATAAAGTACCTTTTGGCGGATTTTTAAATGCAAGATTAAAGATCTGATGATATTTAAAGAAACTGCAAAACAACACGCAATAAAGGAAGCACCGAAAGAGTCTTGTGGGATTGTTGTAAATGATGTTTATTATCCTTGCAATAACATTTCAGATACGCCAGAAAATAATTTCGTAATACACCCAAAAGATTTTTTAAAAGCTAGATCAAAAGGTTATTTACAATATATTGTTCATTCTCACCCGAAAGGTGGAAACGCAAGCGAACCAGATAAAAAAGCTTGTAAAGCAACAAAAATACCTTGGTACGTTTATCTTTTACCACAGGACATATGGCAAATTATAAATCCTTAATAGGAAGACAATGGCAATATGGGGTTTTTGATTGTTATTCTATAGTGCGTGATTATTATGCCTTACTAGGTATCAAGTTGCCAGATTATGAACGGCCAGAAAGTTTTGAAACTTGTGAGAGTATTTTTCTAAAAAATGCAAATAAATTAAATTTTTATGAAGTTAATTTAAATCAAAGAAAACCTAATGATGTTCTGGTAATGAAAATATGGACAAAAGAACCGATGCACGGTGCTGTTTTATTAAAAAATGATATGATACTGCATCAAAAATTCGAGTCTATTAGTTGTTCTCAATACTTCAACCATTATTATAGAAAAAGAACTGTAGGGTGTTTTAGATATGCAGCATAAAATTCTGCTGCTAGATGAATTAGGTGATAGGTGGGGTAAAACTCATGTCTATCATAATTTAAGAACGCCAGCAGATGCTATAAAACTTTTATGTATAAATTATCCTGATTTTGCTAAACACTTAGCGACTTCTCATGAACAAGGCATTTCATATCAGATAACACAAGTAGACCAGGAATTAAATTATGACGATTTACATTTACCTTTAGGAAAACATGATTTAGTAATAACACCTGTGATTACAGGTAGTGGTGACACTTTAAAAACAGTTCTTGGAGTCGGGTTAATTGTTGCTACTGGTGGAATTGGATCAGTTTTAGGTGTTGCAGGGACAAACGCAGCTTCACTTTTCGGAAACACAGTTCTAGGTGGAGTAGTTGGTAAAATAGGTGTTGGTCTTGTTCTTCAAGGTGTTTCAAATATGATTTCACCACAACCACAACTACCTAGTTTTGAATTTGATTTTAATGCACCTTTATCAGGTTATACAGGTGGTGCTGGTGGTATTACAAGAGGGTCAGATGGTTCGCAAAGTTATGGTTATACAGGGCCATCTAATACTGTTGGTTTAGGTAAAACAATACCTGTTGTTTATGGAAAAGCTTTGGTGGGAGGTCATATCCTAAGTACAGATATTGAAATAGCAAATGAATCTGATCCATTGATGCAATTTATTAGACCGCCAGCTTTGGATAGTGTGCGTTTAAATGGTGAAGAATTGAAATTTGTATATACAACGGTAGGCGGTGTAGATGCAATAAGATTAGGCAACCATTCTCCAAAAGGCAAAGTTAGATATATTCATGCAGATTTTGGCGATACAGATGTAGGTGGAGTACCAACTGTACGAAGTCCTGTAACAGTAAACCTTCAAGAAGAAGGCTCACAGTTTTTAGCTAATATTAACGGAAGTGTTGATGGCGATACAAATCATGATAATTTTCAAATTCATTTCAGAGTAAGTGGATTGGTTGATTTTGTTGGAAATGAAGGCACAACAAGAATTGATGGTTTTATAACCTATGCCATAGAGATAGAGGAACGAAGTACAAATAATTTAGTTTTAAATAATCAAGCCACTATACAAGGTTTGACTCTTAAAACACAAACTTATAATTATGTTGCAAAATTGCCTTTTCAATTTCTTGATGGGAAAGATAATTACGTGGTAAGAATAAAAATCATTGATTCAGAAGTGGATTTTGATCAAGCTGTTTTTATTGTTCAAGGAATGGGATATAACTTAAAGAAAAAGTAATTATGGCTTTAAATTCTACATCTACTATAAAAATCATTGATTTGCTTTGTGAAGGGCCGATAGAAGGTATTGAAGGAGGTAAAAAAGGCATATTTTTAGATGAAACACCAGTTAAAACAGGAACAGTAACTAATGTCAGCAGTGAACATTTCACTCATACACTCAGAACAGGAACAAAAAATCAAGAACAGTTGTCTAATTATCAAACCGGTGGAGCATCAAATTTAATTAATTTTTCAGAAGAAATCGGTTCAAATTATAGCGAAACAAAAAATTCTAAAAATAAAGTAACTGAAAGAAATTATGGTTTCGGCAAAACTATAAAACAAATTACTGATAATGATACAACTTCAGTTCAATTTCTTTTTACAATACCTGCTTTATTCTGCACTGCTATGGAAGGAGTTGCTAGAGGACAATTATTCAATGCGACTACTAGAGTAAGAATAGTTTTAAAATCCAAAGGCACAGCGTTTAATGAGGTATATGATAAGACTTTTACTGGTATTAGTACTTCTGCTTATCAATTCAAAACACCTCGAATTGAATTAGAAGGTGAAGCTCCTTTCCTATTTAAAATTCAAAAACTTACAAACAGAGAAAATGATTATGAAGTCCGAAAAGACCAATTTGAAGATATAGATATAAATACACCGTTGGAAGGTACAAGAGCCAATAGAGTAATTCTTACCTCAATGATTGAACGACAAGATTTTAAAAGTCGTTATCCCTTTACAGCTTGTGTGGGATTAAGTTTATCTACTGAAGCTTTTGCATCTTTACCAACAAGAGCATATTTGGTAAAAGGTATGCGTGTAAAAATTCCTCATAATGCAACTGTAAGATCTGATGGTAGTTTAAGATTCACTGGTTCCTTTGATGGAAGTTTGGCAGTTGGAAGACATTGGACAACTTGCCCTGTTTGTATTTTTTTTGATATGTTGACTTCTGATAAGCATGGGGCTGGTGATTTTATAACAACATCAAACACCAGTTGGGTTGATTTATATCCCCTTGCTCAATATGCAAATCAACTTGTGGAAACACCTGATGGTGATGAACCAAGGTTTGCAATAAATACTGTAATTGGCGCACAGAATGAAGCTTATAAAGTGCTTCAGAACCTTGCAAGTACATTTAGAGGAATGACATATTGGGCTGCTAATACAGTGAATGTAGGGGCAGATCATGGCAATCTTGACGGTTCAGATGTTGATCCTGTTCATCTTTATACAAATGCCAATGTCATAGGTGGTGTCTTTACATATACTGGAACCTCTTTAAAAACAAGATCAACTTCAATAAGGGTAAGGTATAACGATCCAGATAATCTTTATAAACCAAATGTAGTTGTTGTTGAAGATTATGATTTAATTACAAAATATGGTTATCAAGTAAAAGACATTGTTGCATTTGGTTGTTCTTCTAAATATCAGGCACAAAGATTAGGTACATGGATATTAAAAAGTGAAGAACTAGATGGAGAAGTTGTTGTTTTCAAAACTGGTTTAGATGGGTTAGCTGTTTTACCAAGTCAAGTGTTTGCAGTAGCAGATGAAATGCGTCAGGGTGTGCAAAGGGCTGGAAGAATAGCCACTGGTGCGACTACTACTTCAATTACTTTAGATAAAGATTTATCTTCTGTTTTAAGTAGTGATCCAGAATCTTTTACTTTAAATTGCACACTACCAGATGGAACAGTGGAATCAAAAACAATAAGTGCGGTGTCAGGTGCAACTGTTACTACAGCAGCTTTTTCTGACGCACCACAATCACAATCTGTTTATACGATTACTTCATCTTCATTACAACATCAAAAGTTTAGATGTATTGATGTAATAGACAATAATGACGGTACTTATACAATAGAGGGTGTTCAATTTAATGATTCAATTTATGCTGCTGCTGATACAAATTCAGATTTAGAATATACAGACATTTCAGCTTTTGATGAACGACCAACACCACCAACAGATTTGCAACATTCTGTTATCACTATTAATTAATATTTATGGCAAATAGTAAAGCAGTTTTTAGTTGGTCTAGAGGTTTAAATGGGCCTTCGGTTTCATTTGAAGTTAAATATCGAATAGGAAGTGGATCCTTTAAAACGGCAACAACAAACGATACTATTTTTGAAATAGATAATTTATTACCCGAATCAGAAGTCAGATTTAATGTAAGAGCAATTGGTGTCGCACCAAATAACTTAAAATCAAAATTTACAAGTAAAGTAATTACTATTCCTAAATCTTCAATACCTGAAACATCATCTCCTGTAGATACACCTGTATTACTACCACCAGACCCACAAAATGTATCTGTTGAAGCCTCAACAAAAAACGAGGCAATTGTGAAATGGGGTATAGACCCGACATATCAAGGAGAGAGAGATGAATTAGTTGCGATTATAAGACATTCACCTCTAACAGATGGCACTGGTGTTTGGCCTGACAGCACTTTGTTAAGAGAAGTTTCTGCTACTACTAATTATTTAATTGTACCTTTAATGAATGGAGAATATCTTGTTAAATTTAAGGATAAACAAAATAACAAATCAGAAAATGCTACAAGTGCTGTTATAAATTTACCTGATGAACTTCCAAAATTATTAGTTCAAGAAATTCGTGAAGATCAAGGTATTGCTCCTTTTCCAGGTCAAAGAAATGATTGTTTTTATTCAGATGAATTTGATGCACTTGTATTAGATACTGATGATGAAATAGACGACAAAACAGATTTTGAAGAAGGGTATTTACAGAACATTGATTTTGGTGGCACTTTAAAGACATCAGGTGAATATTTCTTTGAAAATACTGTTGATTTGGGAGGGATTTTTACAGTTCAATTTAACAGAATATTAAAAATTAGAGGTCTTTATCCAAACGATACTATTGATTTACACTTTACAAAAATTGACCAATGGAGTGATTTTGATGGTGCTTTACCAGATGAAACAAATGCTATTTTAAAATTTAGAAAGAGTAATAATGCAGCAACTGATGATGAAATAGAAGATGAAAACAGTGAATTTATTTTATTAGAAGATGATAGTAAATTTTCACAGGAAGATTCAAGCGTTTTTGAAGATTTTGTGCCTATGGAAAATGGTAGATATACAGGAAGATTATTTCAATTTAAATTGGAGTTAAGTTCTGAATATAATGACCAAACACCATTAATAGATGAGTTAGGTTATCAATTATTGTTTGAAAATAGAACAGAAAGTGCATCAACTACAAGTGGCGGTAGTAATCCAAAAGTGGTAACTTTTGATAAAGCCTTTTATCAAACTCCTAAATTAGGCATAACTGCTAGTAATATGGCTTCAGGGGACTATTATGTAATTAGTAGTGAAAGTCGAACAGGCTTTTCCATTACTTTTTTTAATAGTTCAAATGCAGCTATTGACCGCACATTTGCATATCAAGCTAACGGCTTTGGTGCGGAAGGTGCTTAAACTCTCAAATCCATTGGTATAACTAAAAATGTCAGTACACGACTACTCTTTAAGTAATCAATCAGGGGCCAGTTTTCGTTCAGATTTAAATAATGCCTTAGCTGCTATTCAATCTAATAACAGCAATGCAACAACTCCTACCAGTATGGTAGCGTATATGGTATGGGCAGATACTAATGCAAATAAACTAAAAATTCGTAATAGTTCAAATGATGGTTGGGTAGATTTAATAAATTTAGATGCAACTATTGCAAGAGATCTTACATTAACAGGGGCATCAGCTAATATTGTTTTTGATCAATCAGAAAATGCTCTTGAGTTTGCTGATAATGCAAAAGCTGTTTTTGGGACAGGTTTAGATCTTACCATCTCGCATGATGGTAGTAATTCGATAATAAATGATTCTGGCACAGGTGAACTTCAATTACAAAGAGGAGGAAATACAATTATTGCTTTAAATTCAACTGGAGTAGAAATTACAGATCCAGATGGCAATACAGAATTAAAATTAAAAGGTTTTGAAAATAATAACGCAAATTTATATCTTATTGCAGATGAAGGTGATGATAATGGTGATCAATGGCTTTTACAAAGTGTAGCCTCAAGTAACCGATTTAGAATAGGAAACAATATATCAGGATCAAATGTTATAAAATGGGATATTACAACAGATGGCAATGTAACACAGACAGGAACTTTAGTTGTTGGTGGAACTATTAAATCATCTACAGATGATGCACATGATCTTGGAACTGGAAGTTTCAGATTTGATGATGTGTTTGCAACAAATGGAACTATCAATACATCAGATCAAAATTCTAAAAACACAATAGCTACAAGTGATCTTGGACTAGATTTTATAAATAAACTTAACCCAGTTTCTTATAAATTTAATGGCAAAACAAGAACACATTATGGTCTTATTGCACAGGAAATCGAAACAGTTTTAGGAACTATAAGTAAATCAGCAACACAATTTGCTGGATTCTGTAAAGATGAAGTTGATGATGATGGAAATGCTATGACCGCAAAATATGGTTTAAGGTATCATGAATTTATTTCACCTATTATAAAAGCAATTCAAGAATTATCAGCAAAAGTAACCGCACTTGAAGGCTCATAAAATATTACTTATAATTTATTTAATGCTGCTAAAGAGCAGCTAGATATTGATGTAAAAAAAGTTTCATTATTACAACAAGAAATCAAACAAATACAAGAACAGGCACAAGCTGCAATTACTGAAAAACAAACACAAATAAATACTATTACTCAACCCATTTTAGAAAATCAAGGATATATTAAAAAACAAACAGAGTTTTTAGAAAAATTAAAAGGTAAGATAGAGACAACAACTGATAAATAAATGGCTGACAGGAAAGTAACTGACCTCACAGAACTTACAAGCCCTGTGGCTGCTGATGTTTTTCCTGTTATTGATGTAAGTGAATCGGCAAATGCTAATAAGAATAAAAAAATACAACTTACAACAGTTTTAAAAAACATTCCAGATGGAACTGTATCCGCACCAAGTGTGGGCTTTACAAGTGATTCTGGTCTTACAGGTTTTTTTAGGGTTGCAAGTAACGAAATAGGAGTATCAGCTAACCAAACATTAATTGGAGGGTTGCAAGTAACGAAATAGGAGTATCAGCTAACCAAACATTAATTGGATCATTTACAACAACAGGTTTTCAGTTGGGGTCAGGAACCCCTGCTGCACAGTTGCATTTGTTCAGTACAGATACAACCGATCAAGTTATTATAGAAAATAGCGATACTGGTGCTGATAATGCACCTGATCTTGTATTATTTAGGAACTCAGCTTCACCAGCAGCCGATGATAATTTAGGAAATCTTGTTTATAGAGGTGAAGATTCTGCTGGCAATGCTCACGATTACGCAAGTGTGGTCGCATCTATAGAAGATACAACAAATGGTTCTGAAGACGGCATATTAGATATTATGTCTAGTGCTGCTGGTACGTTAGCTTCAAGAATTAGGCTTAAAAATAATTTGGTTGGTATTCATGAATCTGACCCTTTATTTCCCTTGCATCTAACAACAACTGCCGCAGGGCAAGCTTTTCAGATTGAATGTAATGCTAATGATGCAGCCAGTGGTGCGGATATTATGCTGTATCACAGAAGGGGTGCTAGTGGTGCTGGTCAAGATAATGATGTCTTATCAACAATTATTTATAAGGGTAAAAATGATGCTGGAACACCAGAAGAGGTAAATTATGCAGCGATAGAATCTGTCATTGTAGATGCGGATGGCAAGTTAAATTTACAAGTTATGACGGCTGGTACGTTAACAACGAAGGTGGCTATTGATGCTAGTGGTATAGATGTAACAGGAACAGTAACTGATGATGGTGCGGTGCATGATGGTGATGTTACATTTACTGGTGCAAGTGCAAATATTGTATTCGATAAATCCGATAATGCTTTGGAGTTTGCCGATAGTGCAAAGGCCACTTTTGGTTCGGATTCAGATTTACAAATATTTCACGACTCAGCCAATAGCTACATAAAAGATAACGGTACTGGTCAGTTACGTTTGCAGACAAATGAATTATTAGTAATTAATCCAGCTTTAGATGAAAATATCTTAAAAGCTAGTGCTGATGGGAGTATTGAGTTATACCATAATGGGACAAAAAAGGCTGAAACTTCAGCCGATGGACTAGATTTCGGAGATAACAGCAAGTTGCAATTAGGAGATTCGCAAGATGCTTTAATTTATCATTCTGGAAGCCAATTAAATATTGATAACAATACAGGGAATATTTTTTATGACACTCCCGGCTCTCATTATTTTAGAGTTGGTGGTGGTAATGAAACAGCTATTCAAGCAGCAGCCAACGGAAGTGTTGATCTCTACTTCGATAATGTTTTAAAGGCACAAACATCA
>LULH01000339.1_pt1 | contig 13701 bp, 11 predicted proteins | sample 728201 | NCBI WGS metagenome assembly LULH01 (sample SAMN03860294, study PRJNA289734) | marine metagenome | biome: seawater column; feature: ocean; material: water; isolation source: Red Sea water column Station 169 - depth 100m | place: Saudi Arabia: Red Sea | collected 2011-10-15 | depth 100 m
TGCCCAATTATTGACAATAATGGCATTGCATCCCATTGATACATGTATGATGAAAGAAATGACTTGCAAACATCATCATATTTTCTAAAAAATGCATCAATCTCTGGTTTGGTTCCTTCTATAACTGACATTGCAGTTTTATCATCATCAAAAGAACCACTCCAAATCATATTTCCTTGCATATTCCATTCGTCAATTATTGTGGCAATTTTATTTGCTGCTTGTATGACATCTTGTTCTTTTGCATCTTCTCTGAAAACACTAACAAGAACATAGGGTGATTTTTCATCGACCATACCAAAATACTTCTAATTTGATATTAAAATTCAGTGTACTTTTCAAAATTTTATTCTAGTTAATTAGAAAGTGCCGTTAGCAACACTTCCAGTAGTTGACGACATGTAATTCTGGTTTTAGATCAAAGCATGTGACTTTGGTTACTAACGGCATACTCTCATTAATCTCATTAATTATTAAAAATAGACTTGAGATTATTTTTTTATAATTAAGACTTATTCTAGATTCTTAGAATATAAAATGAGAAATCGATATTAGTTTAATTAGCTATGACTAATCGATATTTGTATGTCTAATGGAAAAATTGCAGGAATTGCCATTGGTACTCTTGCCATTGGTATTGCAATAGGATTTTTCATACCAACTGATTCTGGGATTGAACAATCTGCACCAACACCTGTTATGCAGACTGAATCCATAGATTATGGTATTGACAAAATAACAATCGGATTCATTCCTTCTGAAAAAGCAGATGAACTCACGCCAAAAGCTGAATCACTTGCACGTTTCGTGGAATCTGAATTTGATGGTAAAGTCGAAGTTGATGTTGTCGTTCCATCTAATTATGAAACGATAATTGAAGGATTGAGATTTGGACACATCCACGCAGCATTCATGGATACAGGACCTGGCTGGATTGCACACGACCGAGCAAATGCTGAAGTTGTAATGGCTGAAGTAAAGAAAGGTAAAGTCGGTTACTATGCAACAGTATGGCAGAGAGCTGATTCAAACTATTCATCTATTGATGAAGCAGTTGGAAACAAAGTTGCATTTACTAGCATCACTGGCTCTTCTGGATTTATTCGACCTATGGGAACTCTTGTAGATCGTGGATTAGTCACTGTTGAAGGCGATGATATTGTTGCATTAAAACAAGCACTGGATAACTCATTTGAGTATCACGCATTTGGCGGTGGATACAAAGCAGCTTTGGAACTACTTTTGAATGGTTCTGTTGAGATGGCTTTCGGATCTGATATAGCTCCTGAAAAGTATCTAACTCCTGAACAACAAGCACAACTCAAAAAAGTTGACACACTTGGTTTAGTACCATCTCATGTGTTTGTAGTATCTGATGATTTATCATCTGAAACAAAACAACACTTAGTTGATTCACTGGTCAAACTCAATCACCAAGATAATAACCAAATTCTAAAGGATGTTTATGGTGCAGATGCACTATTGCCTACAACTGCTGAAATGCATATCGGAAACTTTGGTCAATATCTTGACTTGTTGCCTGGAATTGAACAAGCAACATTTGATAAGAAAAATTACGACGCACCAAAATAATCATTTTTCTTTTTTTAATTATTAATCAAACTGCTCACGCACAATTTCTCATTCTATATTCTTAGAATAAGAACCAATTTCATCTAGATTTATTTTCTAGCCGACGTCAGTTTCAATGATCGCAATTGAATCCACAAAACAATGCATCTTTCTCATCCATCTCAACATTATCAATAATACAAATGCGTAATGTTTCTGCATCATATGATTCAAAAAATTTAATTCTCAAAAACGTCTCTATGAATGTTAAACGAGGTACTAATTATGCCATTGTTGGAGCATCAGGTTCTGGAAAATCTACTCTTCTAAAATTGATGAATGGAATGATGATTCCTAGCAGTGGTGTAGTTTTATATAATTATCAAAAACCTGATCTAAAAAATAAAGAATACAAAAAATCAATTGCAAAAATTGGGTACATTCCTCAAACCTTAGGTCTTGTAAAAAATACTAGTGTGTTGGAAAATGTTTTGATAGGTGCATTACCTAGATTAAGCAATTTTAAATCATTTTTCAAAATGTTTCCAAAAGAAGAAATAGAAAAGGCTCACGAAGTTTTAGATTTGGTTGGACTTGATACAAAATCTAACCGTAAAGTTCACATGTTAAGTGGTGGTGAAAAACGTCGTGTTGCAATTGCACGTGCATTGATGCAAAAACCTGATGTGTTACTTGCTGACGAAATTGTTTCAGAATTAGATTCAGTCACTGCTCGTGAGGTAATGGATGTCATAAAAGACGCACAAAAAAAATTCAAACTAACAGCAATAATGATTCATCATGACATGACTTTGGCACTTGAATATGCAAATCGTGTTGCAGTAATTCAGGAAGGTGACAAAATACTTGAAATTGGTGTAGATGGTGATCAAATAATTGATTTTCAAACAGGTAATTTAACACAAGAAGAAATTTTGGAGATGTATAATGAACCAGAAAAATAATCTCGTAATTGGTGCAATAATTGCAATTGTAGTTGTCATGTCATATGATGTAGGAGTAGATCCTATTGCATTTGTTGAGGGCTTGCCAAATCTTGGAATTGTTCTTAAAGAAATGACTGAATTTGAATCTGAACATTGGGGTACTGCATTTTGGGCAATGCTTGAAACAATTGAAATGGCATTTATTGGAACAATTCTTGGTGTTGTAATATCATTACCAATCAGTATTTTTGCAGCACGAAATATTTCTAACAAATACGTCTATGGACCTTTACGTGCATTGTTGGCTGCTACCAGAACGTTTCCTTCAATCTTATGGGCAATTCTTTTTGTTATTGTAGTTGGTCTCGGTCCATTTGCAGGAATTCTTGCTATCACACTTTATACAATTGGATTCATCAGTAAGTTACAATACGAATCTATTGAGGCAATAGATTATGATCCTGTTGAGGCAACAACTGCAATTGGCTTATCAAAAATCCAACTAATTCGATATGTCATAATCCCTGAATCTGCCCCTCATCTACTAAGTCAAATTCTATACATGTTTGATTATAATGTAAGACAAACAAGTATTCTGGGAATTGTCGGTGCAGGTGGAATTGGTTTTTACATCATTAATTATATCAAATTTTTTGAATATGGAAAAGCTGCAGTATTCATGCTTGTGGTGTTAGTTACTGTTTTAGCAATTGACTGGGCAAGTGTAAAGATTCGTGACCGTTACATAATGAAAGCACAACATGGTCAACAAGTTAAACCTATGAAAAATTAGTATGGCAACGGCGGGGCATAGCCGTTACCACACAGATACGGGTCGCATCTACACAAACGACGTACTAAATATGCATCAAGAATTAATAAAATACACCAGATTTTTTAATCATAAAATCAATCTAGAGCATGGATTTATGCAGTATTGACGCAATTTTACTTCCATCTATGTTTGCAATAAAAAATAAAGTTGAAGGCTCATCATGTTATGACGATCCCTCTTGTATTGGATACATGATCGTTATTTCATTAGGATTGGCATATGGGATCTATAGGATTTTGACACGAAATATGAGCAAAAAAGGAAGACGTGAAGCCCTCACTAAATTCTTCTTTCGAGACACCAAAAATTAAATACACATTATTCGGACGTCAGATATGCCCGAGTTTGTAGAAGAAGAAACTGGAAGACGTCTATTTCATGAAAATGAAACCACTCTAGAAATTGAAAAGGCAATTGCCAAAAAATTCATTCCAAAAAAAGGCGAGGTAACCTCTAGTTACATGCATCGTGATATGGATGAAGAAGAGCCTTTTGATGTTGATCGAGCAGTGGACGAAGATGGAGTTCCAGTTTTACAAGAAAAATCAAAATTATCTCTATATGATGTAGAGTACAAACTTAGTGGAATGAATGTAGTTCCCGTCGATAAAAATACAGGTAAAGTTCTTGATGAAAAACAGGTTGAAACATTAAGAAAACAATTACTAAAAAACTGGAGATTTGAAGACGAGGATGAAGAAGATGAGTAGCGTCTGCGAAGATTTAGAATATGTACAACAACAAATGTTAGCAAATGTTATTGCTAAAATGAGAAAACAAGCAAAAGCAAAAAAAGAAAAATTAGTTGCAGTTCAGTAATGCTTTTTATTAGAGAAACGATCTAGTCAATTCAGTGGGGGGCACCTCTGCTTAAAATCCAATACGCGTTAACTCCTGCGTATAACGGCAGATGCCATTCTGTCCTCACTATACTTCTTATACTCTAAAATCACAGTAACTGTATGGCAGATTCTGTTTACGAACCAAGATGTAAAGAGATCCAACATCATGATGGTGTAAGATTTGCTGCAATAATCAATCACGATGGAGAAAAAATTGCTGGCGGTTTTACTGAAGGTGTAAGTCCTTATGAAGGAGACGAGGCTAAACTACATGACTTTTACAAATTTGCATTAAACGTTTCACTGAGAACTGACGAGTTAAACAACTCTCTAGGTGCATTAAACTACATAGCATCTAGACGTGACAAGGTAATTTTGATTAGTTTTCCATTTCCTGTTACAACAAACATTCTGTTAATCTCTGCAGAACCTGGATTAGATATAGAAAAACTAGCACAAAACGTTGTGAAGATATTTTCTGATGATTCTTCAGGATTTACTAAAACACTAGTAGACGACTAGTCTTTTTTCTCTACTACGTGAATTAACTCTTTTAATTGTCTTCGAAGTTTTGCAGGTCTTTTCTTTATTGGATATCCTATACAAAGCATTGATGTTGGTCTGAGATCTGTTCCTATGATTTCTTTGACCTTTTCTTCATCAAACATTCCAATCCATATGCTACTTAGCCCTAATGCTGATGCAGCCAACTGAGAATATGCCGCAGCCAATGTTGCATCCTGAATTGAAAATTTCATTATTACTTTCTGAGGAAAATCAAGCTTTACTCTAGTTGGATTCATACAAAATACTAGGACTAGAGGCGTATTGACATATGCCTGGTTGTTTGCTGCTTTGACAAGTTCCTCTTTTGTCTCCTTATCATTGATGTAAAATATCTCAAATCCTTGAAAATTTCCTGCAGTTGGTGCTGTATCTGCAGCAGCCAAAATCTTGTCAATTTTCCATTTTTCTACTGGGTTTTTAGAAAATTTTCTTGTAGACCTTCTACTGGCCATAACTTTGAAGATATCACTACTTGCCTTTTTCTCAGGTTTTGCTTTTAGAATGGTTTCAAGCAAACCTAACCTTGTTGATAGATCTTCGCCACTCTCTTCTTTTGGCTCATACCCCTTTGGCCAAGAACGACTTTGGTCTATTTTTTTATCCATACCATCCCTCAAATCTTTGAGTTAAAAAATTTCCTTATCTCTTTAAACCTGACACAAACTGTTCGGTTGCATTTTTCATAGATTTCACATCTGATGCTGAATGTGCATCTGAGAATGCTCCTAATTTTCCTGGTAAAAAGAAAATACCATTTTTTGCAATCATCTCAAAATGATAATTAAATAATTTTGATGAATCACACTTTGCTGCATCTGATGCATTGTTGATCTCAGTCATTCCATTTCTTGGAAAATGAGTCATAAACAATGATCCTTTTCCTGTAACAATGATATCATTAGAAAATACTTTTTTTAACATCTTGGTTGCATCTCTTCCTAATCCATCTAATTTCTTGTAAAGTGTTCTATTCTTATTTTTCAAAATCTCTAATGTGGTTTCTCCTGCAATCATGCTTAGCGGATTTGCCGAAAAGGTTCCTCCACCAATGTATGTTCTACTCTTTTTTGAATTAACAGACGTATTGGCATGTTCCATGATCTCATCTTTTCCACAAATCACTCCTATTGGAAATCCTCCCCCGACAATTTTTCCCAATGTCACGATATCAGGATCTAACTTCATTGTTGGATAAAGACATCCATATCTGAATCTAAACCCTGTAACAATTTCATCTAACATGAAAAGTGCATTATTTGATTTAACCATCTCTTGTAATCCTCTAAGATATTCTTCTGTTGCAGGAATTGCTCCTCCACCTCCTAAAACTGGCTCAATCAAAATTCCTGCCAAATCCTTCTTTACTGAATTTAAAATTTTCAAGGATTCTTCCAAGTTGTTTAATGGCAATGAAATTATGTGCTCTTCATCTGTTAATCCTTGACTTTCTGAAACGTCAAATGGCCAGTTAACTGTCTTTAGTAAATCTGTTGTATATCCATGCCATCCACCATCAATTTTTGCAATAATTTTTTTCCCTGTTACGGCACGAGCTAATCTGACAGAATACATTGTAGCCTCTGTACCAGTTGATGCATAACGAATTTTCTCTGCTACTGGCACTGCCTTAGAAATCTTCTCTGAAAGTGGTATTGCATTTTCATTTGATGTTCCATGCATCCATCCTTTTTTCAACTGACTTGCAGCTTTTCTCTGGACTTTTCTTTGAGCATGTCCTAGAATCAAACTCCAGTGTCCCATCCAATAATCTACATAATTGTTGGAATCTACATCCTTGAGAAATTTTCCATCTGCTGATTTTGTGACAAATGGGTATGGTTCAAAAAATCTTATGTTATGATGAACTCCATTGATGTGGACCTTTTTTGCTCTTGAAAATAACTTTGAAGACTTTTTTGTCTTTTTCTTATAGATCTCTAATGTTGTTGTCATTTCCTATCTATTTTTTTACCTCTCATTATATTACTGATCGCCGAAATGTAGTTAATTACGCATGATTTTTGAATGGTTTATAAGGTCTTCTTTAACTCAAATTTTCGCATACGTAACGCTTTGGCGGCGCCTGTAATGAAGTATGGCAACATGCCAGTTTGTGATTTGTAGGCCTCCAGTTACGCATACAAAATGAGGATCTGATCATAAGGTCAGTTCTGAGATGTGAAGATTATGTGCATTCCGTTAATTCCAATAATAGAAAAATTAGTTGTGCAAAAAATGTACTTTGAAAATAAAATAATAGAATCCGTTTGATCCTGACGGACCTGACTGCTATCAGATTGATACTAAGCCATGTTAGTCATTGTAGTAATACAAGGCAGACGGCTCAGTAACACGTAGTCAACCTAACTTATGGACGGGGATAACCTCGGGAAACTGAGAATAATACCCGATAGGTCATGATGCCTGGAATGGTTTATGACTCAAATGAATGTCGCCGTAGGATGGGACTGCGAGCTATCAGCTTGTTGGTGAGGTAATGGCCCACCAAGGCTATAACAGCTACGGGCTCTGAGAGGAGTAGCCCGGAGATGGGTACTGAGACAAGGACCCAGGCCCTATGGGGCGCAGCAGGCGAGAAAACTTTGCAATGCGCGAAAGCTCGACAAGGTTAATCTGAGTGGTTCCTGCTAAAGGAACCTTTTGTTAGTCGTAGAACCACTGATGAATAAGGGGTGGGCAAGTTCTGGTGTCAGCCGCCGCGGTAAAACCAGCACCTCAAGTGGTCAGGATGATTATTGGGCCTAAAGCATCCGTAGCCTGTTCTGTAAGTTTTCGGTTAAATCCATAAGCTCAACTTATGGGCTGCCGAAAATACTGCAGGACTAGGGAGTGGGAGAGGTAGACGGTACTCGGTAGGAAGGGGTAAAATCCTTTGATCTATTGATGACCACCTGTGGCGAAGGCGGTCTACCAGAACACGTTCGACGGTGAGGGATGAAAGCTGGGGGAGCAAACCGGATTAGATACCCGGGTAGTCCCAGCTGTAAACGATGCAAACTCGATGATGCGTTGGCTTGTTGCTAGCGCAGTGTCGCAGGGAAGCCGTTAAGTTTGCCGCCTGGGAAGTACGTACGCAAGTATGAAACTTAAAGGAATTGGCGGGGGAGCACCACAAGGGGTGAAGCCTGCGGTTCAATTGGAGTCAACGCCTGAAACCTTACCCGGAGAGACAGCAGAATGAAGGTCAAGCTGAAGACTTTACCAGACAAGCTGAGAGGTGGTGCATGGCCGTCGCCAGCTCGTGCCGTGAGATGTCCTGTTAAGTCAGGTAACGAGCGAGATCCCTGCCTCTAGTTGCCACTATTACACCCTGGTGTAGTAGGGCGAATTAGGGGGACCGCCGCAGTTAATGCGGAGGAAGGAAGGGGCCACGGCAGGTCAGTATGCCCCGAAACTCTGGGGCCACACGCGGGCTGCAATGGTAACGACAATGAGTTCCAAAATCGAAAGATAGAGGTAATCCCTAAACGTTACCACAGTTATGATTGAGGGCTGCAACTCGCCCTCATGAATATGGAATCCCTAGTAACCGCGTGTCATTATCGCGCAGTGAATACGTCCCTGCTCCTTGCACACACCGCCCGTCGTTTCATTGAAGTTTGCCTTTAGCGAGGTGATGTCTAATTGGCATTATCGAACTTGGGGTAAGTGACAAGGGAAAAGTCGTAACAAGGTGACCGTAGGGGAACCTGCGGTCGGATCACCTCCTTAGAAAGAATTACGGAAAGCACATAATCTTTGCATCACCATCGATGCATTACATCATGAAAGTGATGTAAGAAGGATGTAGCGGACAACGCACATGTTCCGCAATGATCGTCATGCATATGTCTTGTGTAAATTGTGGCCGTAATTGCCGGTGTAAAGACGGTAATAGAGGGATTGCTAGGTTTGAGTAGAGATGAAGGACGTGGCAAGCTGCGATAAGCCCGGGGTAAGCGCACGCGACTTATGATCCCGGGATGTCCGAATGAGAATCTTATGTTTACATACTCCGTTACATAGGTGGCGGAGGTCGAACCGTCGGAATTGAAGCATCTTAGTACGACGTGGAAGAGAAATCAATAGAGATTACCCAAGTAGTGGCGAACGAAAAGGTAACAGCCCAAACTGAATCTGTTATGGTAACTTAACAGAGATGTGGTGTATACGGACTCATATAATGATCCTAGAACGTAGTTGAAATAATCTGGAACGTTTTGGCATAGAGGGTGATACCCCCGTAGACGAAACGGTATAGGATCAGTTGAGTACCAGAGTAGATGTCCTTGGTAGTGGGCATCGAATATTAGGAGAAAGTAGCTTCTAAGGCTAAATATAACTCAAAACCGATAGTGCACTAGTACCGTGAGGGAAAGCTGAAAAGTACCCCGGAAGGGGGGTGAAAAGTGCATGAAATCTATTACTTACAGACGTGCATAGCATGAAAGGTGATTTTTCCTTATTGGAGGTTCTAGCAATAGAGCTAAAGATTTGGAGCTCAAATCGTCAGTGTTATGCGTTCCGTCTCGAAACACGGGCCAAGGAGCTGACTGTCATGGCAAGACTAAACCAGACAAGGTGGAGTCGAAGGGAAACCGAGTTCTCGCAGCATTAGCGAGGAGAAGCGTGTGAAAGTGCGTTGAGTCATGGCGGCCAGGCTAGAAGCCAGTCGATCTAATCCTGAGCAAGCTGAAGGCGGGCGAAAGCCCGCTGGAGGGCTGAAGCAGTTCTGACGTGCAAATCGTTTGTGTGACTTGGGATTAGGGGTCAAAAACCAATCTAGACTGGCGATTGCTAGTTCCAACCGAAGCGTCTCGTAGGGCGTCCTTAGTGGAGATAGCGTTTCCTGTAGAGCACTGATAAGGAAGTATGGGGAAGAAATTCCTCGCTTCCCATTCAAACTCCGAAGGGATATGCATTGAAGAAGCTAGGAGACGGGTTCGTGTGACGTAAGGTTCACGACCGAGAGGGGTTTAACCCAGACCGAAGTTAAGGTCCCTAAATTTTTTCTAAGTGTCAAGCTAAAGTGTGTGTTCGCGCCAAGACAGCAGGGAGGTAAGCTCAGAAGCAGCTATCCTTTAAAAAGTGTGTAACAACTTACCTGCCGAGCGTGGGCGCCACAAAAACGGACGGGGCTAAAGCAAAGTACCGATACTTTGGATACATGCCAAGGGGCATGTCATGGTAGGTTGGCGTAGTGATTGGGTCGAAGCAGGGCGGTGACGTCCTGTGGACCATTTTCTATTGCAGATCTTGGCGGCAGTAACAGCATAGTAGAGTGAGAACCTCTACCACCGCAAGCGCAAGGGTTTCCAGGCAATGCGTTATCAGCCTGGAGTTAGTCGATCCTAAGGATTACCTCAACAGAGTAATTCGAAAGGGAAACTGGTTAATATTCCAGTACCTTGCAAGTTGCGTTATTATCTATATGGACCGCTTCCGGATAGGGAGAGCATAACCATCGTTGTGTCTAAGCGTTCGAGGGATGGGGAGTGTCGTAATGACGAGAACCATTCCGAGGCGTTAATGGCTCTGCGTTAGCAGAGTTCTCTTGATTCCAGGGGACCTTGAAAATCTGTGTAGAGAGCGACTTGTAAGTTCGTACCGAGAACCGACACAGGTGCGCTGGCTTAGAAAGCTAAGGTGCTACGGGTATACCGTATGGTGAGGGAATTCGGCAAATTAGTCCTGTAGCTTAGGTATAAGGGATGCCTGCACACTTCATGAGGAATGGGGTGAGCAGGTTGCAATGACAAGGGGGTTTCGACTGTTTAATAAAAACACAGGCGACTGCTAGTCCGAAAGGATTTGTATAGTCGCTGAATCCTGGCCGGTGCGGGTACCTAAAACTTGGGTTCAACCGAGCTAAGGGCCCGTTAACGCCGGGAGTAACTCTGACTCTCTTAAGGTAGCCAAATGCCTTGTCGGGTAAGTTCCGACGCGCATGAATGGAACAACGAGAGCCCCACTGTCCCCACCTACAACCCGGTGAAGCCACATAAGGTGGACGAACAGTCCATCATCTTCCATCGGGGAGAGAAGACCCCGTGGAGTTTTACTGCAGCTTGTGCTTGTAGTATAGTAAAGATTACATAGTGTATCTGGGAGCCATGCCTCATTTTCTTTGGGAAATGAGTGAAGCAACGATGTAACACCAGATTATTTTTGCAGTACTACTTACCCGGTGCAGACCGGGGACACGTGCAGGTGGGCAGTTCGGCTGGGGCGGCACCCCATCCGTTGAAGAGGGCAAAGCCAAAAACTAGACTGACAGGATTTCCAAACGCACGGAATTCTGAGACGAAAGTCTGGCTTAGCGATCCTTCGTGTGCCCACTATTGGGGCCCGAAGGTGACAGAAAAATTACCCCAGGGATAACAGGCTCGTCGCGGGCGAGAGCTCCTATCGACCCCGCGGTTTGGTACCTCGATGTCGGCTTTTCCTATCCTGGTCCTGCAGCAGGGGCCAAGGGTGAGGCTGCTCGCCTATTAAAAGGGAACATGAGCTGGGTTTAGACCGTCGTGAGACAGGTCGGTCTCTGCCTGATGGAAGCGTCGCTGTCTGAGGGGAAGTTGCTCTTAGTACGAGAGGAACAGAGCAGCGTCGCCGCTGGTGTACCGGTTGTCTGATAAGGCAGGCCGGGCAGCTAAGCGATTTAGGTTAAGTGCTGAAAGCATCTAAGCACGAAGCCTATCCTGAGACATGACAGCGTTACATAAAGTTGAAGGTTCGCAGCAGAAGACTGCGTTGATAGAATGGTGGTGTAGATCACAAGCTTCGGCGAGTGGTGAGCCAGCCATTACTAATAGACCAAAACATCGGTACGGCCACAAACATAGAAAGACATATGCATGACGATTCATTTTTGAATTCCTTAGTGTAAACTAGGTATTACTTTTTGAAATTAAAAAAAGAAAATTGGTAGTTACTCAATAATAGATTGTTAAGAAAATTAATTTAAAATTACTAGTCTTACTCTACTCTTTTCACTTTTACAGCGTTTGGGCCTTTTTCTGATTCGCCAATTTCGAATTCAACTTTATCTCCGTCTCTAATTTGACCTTCAACATTTGTCTTGTGAACAAACAAATCTTTGTCTTCATTTTCGCGTTCGATAAAACCGAAACCTTTGGTTTGATTGAACCATTTTACGGTACCGTTTTCCATCTTAATTTTTTATTATTTTATGTCTATTTATAGATGGTTCTCAGATAATTTTGAACTAATACTAACCAAAAGTTCAAAAAACAACAAATATTTCCATTTTATTAAAAATTCATGGAGGAAAAATTAGTTGATTCATTGAAGAATCTGATTTCAGGGAAGGTTACTGCGGAAAAGGAATTCCTTGATTTTTATTCTCTCGACTCAAGTGCTTATTCAAAAAGGCCCAGACTGATTGTATTTCCCAAATCTACTGATGATGTCAAAAAAACCATCAGATTTGCTAAAAAAAGAAAAATTCCTATTTGTGCACGTGGAGGATCTACTGGACTTGTTGGTAGTTCTCTGACAACAGGTATAATCTTAGATATGAAAAACTTCAACAAAATAAAATTATCTAAAAACCATGTAATCGTTGGAGCTGGGGTTAGTAAAGGTGAATTAGATTTAATTCTGAAACGTAACAAAAAGTTTTTAGGTCCAAATCCTTCTGTTGGTGCTTTCTGTAAAATTGGTGGAATGATTGCCAATAATTCAAGTGGCTCTAGGTCACTGAAATATGGCAGTGTGATAGATAATTTACTTGAAATAATCCTAGTTGATGGAAATGGCACAGAAATAATCCTTCCAAAAAATAAAACAATATCAAAAAAAATTGCTAAAATTTCTAATGAAACTGATCACCTATACCCTCACGTAACAAAAAATTCTGCAGGTTATAGACTGGACGTTGTAACTGAAAATAACTCTCAAAAAATTATCGCTGGTTCTGAATCTACACTGGGCATAATTGTTCAGGCAAAATTACGAATATTTGATATTCCAAAAAAACGTCAACTAACCGTTGTTGGATTTAACAGACTAGAGGATGCACTATATGTTGTTCCATACATTCTTCGCCTAAATCCCTCGTCTCTTGAATTTGTAGATGAAACCGTAATCAAAAACATTCCTCATAAATTCAAAGATAAACCAAAATGTCTTTTGATGATAGAATTTGACGCCAATGTAACTAAATCACAAAAACATCTAGACTACATTATTCATAAATTCTCTATAATTTTCACTTCTAATAAAAAATCTGATGTTGAAAAATGGTGGTCATATAGAGATTCAGCATTATTCTTTACTTTAAAAAACATCCCAAAAAATCAACTTGTTCCTCACGTGATAGAAGATGCAACAGTACCTCCTGAAAATCTAAAATATCTTGTTACTTTTTTGAAAAAAATTACCAAAAAATATCGTCTAAAATTTGTTGTTTATGGTCATGCTGGGAACGGAAATTTACACATTAGATTAATTTCAAATTCAAAACGAAATCTGGATAAACTACACAAAGAATTCTTTTCGTTTGTGATATCTTTGGATGGCACAATTTCTGGCGAACATGGTGATGGTATTGCTCGGACAAAGTATCTCAAATTACAATATTCTCCTCATCTTTTACAAAAATTTCAGTATATCAAGAAACAATTTGATCCTTCTGGAATTTTAAATCCTGGAAACATAATCTAAAGTCAAGCATCTGGGTTATTTTTGATAAATTCTTTCAATGCTATCTTTAGTGCAAGTGTTTCAATTTTTTGCGGTTTTTGACCTGCAAGAAAAAAATCAGTTGAATCTGTGTTTACAAGTATTGAACTTGCGCCATCTTCCATCTCAACTTTTGCAGTTGAACCGTGCTCTAAAATGTCGATAATTTCCATCAAATCTTCATGTCGTAGGTATAATGTTTTTTCATCATCATCTGTGTATAGCCATGTAATTC
>LULH01000786.1_pt1 | contig 13654 bp, 22 predicted proteins | sample 728201 | NCBI WGS metagenome assembly LULH01 (sample SAMN03860294, study PRJNA289734) | marine metagenome | biome: seawater column; feature: ocean; material: water; isolation source: Red Sea water column Station 169 - depth 100m | place: Saudi Arabia: Red Sea | collected 2011-10-15 | depth 100 m
AAGCGTCTGAAAGAGCTTCCGATCCTGTCCCAAATTTTTCAGCGATTAGCTCCAAATTAGTGTTTGTTGTTGTGCCCCAAGTACCGCTACCGTCTCCGGTAGCCATCTCATTGAGTCGTAAATCATTTACATATGTACTGGCCATATCTATAATCCTCTGCTATCTATTGATTATAATACTTTTTTCATTTATAGTTAAGCGACTTCTTCCCAGGCTGGGTCTTGACTATCGCTCACAGCTGTCCAACTTGGGTCTTGACTATCGTTAACTGCAGACCAACTTGGGTCTTGGCTATCATCAATTAACCCCCATACGTTGATCATTGGTTCTCCTGCTGTTGCTGAGACACCTGTCAAAGACACATTAGCGGCAGCGTCAAATGTAACTGTACCAACGCTTCCTGTTGCTGATTGTCCTGTTGGGTGAACATCAATACCGAATACAAAGGTGAGCGTTCCTACCGCACCAGTAGCAGCTGATAATGTAACTGGAACATTAGCCTCACCATCAACATCCACACCAACTGTGCCGACTGTACCAACCATAGTTGGTAAAACGGCTATCGCTTGACCATTTACCCCAGCTGTTGGAGCACCTGCTGTGCCTGCTTGACCTGTTGGGGTTACGTTAGCGGCAGCTAAAGTTGATATTGTTCCTAGAGCTGAGGTTCCAGACTGTCCTGTTGGGGTTACGTTAGCGGCAGCGTCAAACGTGGGGGTGCCTACCGCACCAGTAGCAGCAAGACCTGTTACGGATATATTGTTTTCAAGAATGAATGTAACAGAGCCAACAGCTCCAGTGGCTGATTGCCCAGTGAGTGTTACAGGGTTAGGCTCACCCCAAGTGTCGGAGCCCCATGTTCCTCGGCCCCAACCAGTTATACTAGCCATAGGCTAACCTCAGGCTATTCGTATAATAGCTGTACTAGCTGCAGCAGCAGGAAAAACTATCGTAAAGTCTCCAGCTGTAGAGGTTTTATCTCCACCAAAATCAATTGTCGCTACCGACTTATTTGAATCAGTGCTGTTGTATATCAAACACCCTCTGGCCGTAACTGTAGCTGTACCAAACGTAAGATCAGCAAAATCTGTGAACCCAGTTGTTCCTGAACTAGTTGGGTCTACTCTAGTCAAAGTTCCACCACCAGCTGTATAGTTGGTTCCGGTAACTTGATTAGTGGTAGCATATGCTGTTGTGGCTGCTCCCATAGTAGCAGAACTGGTGTACAATGCTAATTTAAAAGTATCTCCACCTGAGTTTTTAAAGTTATGCACTGCTTCTAATAGCTCTTTTTTAAAGCTGGTTGTTAATGTTGATGTAATGGCCATCTATTTTAACTCCGTTAATATTTTAGCTAAATCCTCATGGCCCTGACGAGTCAGGATATTCCGCATAGTGCATCGCTCACTATTGATGCTCTCTTTGATATAATAAAGTATTGTCGAATAAATAGCTACTCGAAAGGCTTGGGCCTGTTGTCTCACATGGCCCTCAGCATTTTCTGAAATACCACAAATTCTGTCTGTTGCTCTTTCTGCCCAGTACTCTGGTGGGTGACCTCGGTTTTGTTGTGTATCCACCATAACGCTTCCGATGCTGCTCACTGTATCTATTTCTATCATACTAATACCTTTTCGCTTCAGGAGGCGTACTCAAAATCGGTACTAATTCAGCAGTCTTTCGATTTTCCTCTTCTATTGCTTCGGTATATTCTATAAACCCTGTTTTATAAAACTCATTTGTTTCAGGGTTGAGTAAAATCATTGGTGGGTTATTCAATCTATGATACCCGTAGATTTTATCTTGTATAGGAACATCCGTGTCAAGCAAACCAGATCTGGGGGCAACGCTCACAACTATTCCAGAAGTTATACATTTAGACAACCAAAACTCAACACAAGCGCGTCCTGCTTCTGCAAAATGCAGATTACCTTTGTATGTAAAATCTACGCCGAACATATTGATTCTACCAACTTTGTTGTACATAGCAAAAGCAATAGCAAAACAAACAGTGTTGTTTAAGTAAGAACTTCCAGTAGCTTCGACAACCTCTAAAAGAGGAAACTCAACTAAATTTTCACAACGTTCATCTAGTTCACATGTATAGATTGGGCCAGGATGAGTTTTTAACACTTTTCTCATCAATTTAGTCTGACTTCCGGCATCATCTGTGTCAAGAAAACGACTGGCTGGGTCCAACATAAAGGTTCGATCTACTTGTCTAGCAATGCCTGCCATAGCATTAATTGCCCAGACTTCATCAAATTCGTTTCCGTGGGATATCGCTAAGTGGTAATCGAGTTGACTCTCACCCATAGCGACGATGGCGATATTCGCCCCGTCAAGTTTTTCTATTCTCATGCCTGTGGTGTTCTCCTTACTTGGTCATATCTATATTGATCTCGGGTAGATTTACCTTCCCCGAGATTTTTCATCGAAGCTAATGCTTCTTGAAATCTTGTCTCATAGATTGGTGATGTCTCATAGTTTTTTAAATACATCATAGCTTCTACTAAAGCACCATACAGTAAAGCATTAGGAGCGTTAGTTGACAACCAAGTTGTACCGGAATCACCTGCCGAAGTAAGGGATGATGGCCTATAAAAATAGTGTAGTTCAAAAGTATAATTTGAATTTGGCGTAGGAGCCAATATAAAAGTATTTTCGTCGAACTCGGCGTAATACTTTGGTGTCCCTGTTGTAGAGGATGCGGGTGTATAATCCCGAATAAAACTTGGGTGCTTCAGTAATAGGTAGTTATAGTTCGAACTCGAGTCTATAACTGCTAAACTAAAAGGAGATAGGAAGTCAGTAGGTGCTCCTAAATATGCAGAACTAGCGGTTGCTGTACCTGTTACGTTTTTTATAAAGTCGTCTAGTTGTACGCTTTTTAAAATACGTTCTTCTGATGTTTTTATGAAGTCGTCTAAATGTGTGACAAATGTTGACTCCGTAGACTCAGAATAATCTTGTAATGCTGTTTTTAATGAAGAATATGTCCAACTCATCTGATCAGCCTATCGTTACTGTAACAGTGCCGACGCTACCTGTCATTTCTTCCATATAGAAACTAGACCCGATAACATCATTATGGGCTACATCCATAGAAAGTCCTGTGACTCCATCAGCGTTCTTAGTGTTTCCAGACCGTACAATTCCATATCCCGCAGTGGGGGCAGATTCTGTGGGTCTAGGTTGTTTTAACGCCTCGGGGTCTGCAGGCACATTAGCAGGTTGTAACTGTGGCTGTTTAGGTTCATAACAGTCAGGGCAAACTTTTAGCCCGTTCCACTCCATCTTCATTTCTAAATACTTGTAGACAAATCCGCATCTATCGCATTGAGCTTGTGAGTATTTTCCGACCGCATAAGCCATTAGATATAGCTCCTAGTCGGGACAAAATGTAAAGAAGTTCTATTACGATCTTCATCAGCTGCAAGTTTAAAGTCTTGTTCGTATTGAGTTTTTAATATCGCAGCTTTTTCTGGATTGCGTTTTAATGCGATATAGTAGGCCAACCCACTGGCCATGCAAGGCATAAACCTTGAAGGAATTTCTGGATCCTGTGCAGAAGCAGATGCATCATCTATTCTTTGAATAGTATTGGCAACCAACCTGTATGTGTATGTGCTATCTGGGGTAGGCCACAACTTAACAACAGGCGTGGTTTGTCTATCTAAAAACAACTGGTTTGGTCTTCCTGTGGAAGATTTATCCGGTATGTTTAGATATTCTGTCCTACCTATTCGTGTGAGTTGAAGGTCTGTTGTGTTGGATCCGTCTATTTGTCGTATAACTGCGGAGACTATGTCAATATCGTAAGAGTTCAATGTGTAACTATTAGTGCCTGCAGTGAGGTTTGTAGTCACCTGTTCTATTGTCCAGAGGTTAACACCTCTGTTAGACCAGTCTGCGAACATAATATTCAAAGACCTTCTAGCAGTCTCCGCGTCATATCCCGTTCTGAGTTCTAAACCAGCTAACTCATAGGCTTCCTCTATCGTATCAGCTATTGTTAGCTGAAATGTTTTAGTGCCAGAGGTAGCCATGAATTAGTATTCTTTAATTACTGTCAAAACAATAACGTAAGAATCTCCGCTGGCGTGTCCCGTAGTTGTTAGCTTGATGTCCCCCGTTTTCCCACTGGCGGCAGCTGTGTTTTGCAAGCCGCCCATGTAAGAAAAATCAACATCATCACTGTAGTCAGAGTTTAAGTCCCAACATATTGTGTTTGTAGTAGCGTTCCACAAAAGTTTAACACTCATACCGAATGTTGAGTAATTCACTCTGTCTACTTTGCAACCTGTACACGCAGCTCCATCAGAACTGCGTGCGGCGAGAGCACTTACATCTACCTTAGTGACAGCCGACTCACCTGTTCCATCAGATGTGTTGGTTAGCTGTATGACAGCTTTTCTATCATCATCAACGATAGTTGTTGAAGTTACTGCATCAGCCATGGTTTACTCCTAATTAAGCGTCAGCAAATGGTGTTACTAAGGTTCCAGAACCTAGTGTTATGCCTTCTATCGAAAATGTCCATGTCTGTAGCTGCCGTTTCTACCACAAACAAGAAACTTGCTCCTAAATTATTTGTTTGATTAGGATCGTCGTCTCGTCCAGGAGCAGTAGCTACAATAGTGGGTAAAGTGAATTTACCGTCTGCATCATTACATGTTAATACTTTACCAGCGTGTGAAGCCACAGTTAAAGAAGTATCCGCTGTTAGACTAACTACTACAGCGTTACCAGCAGAAATAAAACCTGCCAGTGATTTAACTGGACCTGAGAAAGTTGATTTTGCCATTTTTCCTCCTTGGAAAACTCTATAGTCTTGGCGTTGTCTGCTAGGTCAGTCTATAGAGCAGTGGTTGATACCTAGAAAAAATATTCTATAGTAGATATTTTAAAAAAGAAAGGGATCCGAAGATCCCTTTCTAACCAGTTTACAAGGAAACTGTACTAGGCACCAGGAGATCCGTAGATTCCACGCCAATCACTGAATCCGAAAGAGTATCTTTCTCTCGCCTTGTATCGAACGTTACCAGTTTCGAAGTCTCCTTCCATACCAGTAGTCATAGCAGCTCTTTCGAAATGCTTCAACCCGTTCGGTGCATCGGTTTTGATAAAGAATGCATCTGTATCAGTCAGATAATGGTTAACGGTATAGCCTTCTGGCAACATCCCCATGTTTCTCATGGCGTTGATGTCGTTGTCTGAAGTTGCCACTCTACCAGGAGAATTTAATATCCTGTCTGCTACAAATTGTAGCTGAGGGGGAACAATCAGTTTTCTAGCCTGTACGTTGACCTTTATACCTCTTTCATCTTTGAATGCAGAGATGTCGATCAGTGCGTTTTCTAACGAAGTTTCGTTCAAATCAGCAGCGGTGCTAGGCTCATTAGATTGATCACCAGCCGTTAGAGTTGGGTGATCAGTTGTCATGAGGGGTTTACCATCGCCTCCTGGGAAGGAGGTTGAAAAACCATTGTTAAGCACGTTAGCAGCTTTTACTTGCTTCGTGTTAGCCATTGATCTAGCTAAAGCTCTCGTATATCTAGAGGAAAGCGTATCGTAGAGATTATCTTCGATAGCTTCTTCTGTCAAAGAGAAAGCCAAAGCTATAGTTTCGTGAGTGTAACGAGACGTGAAAGTTTCTTGTGCTGTATCGTAACTTACCGCCGCACCTTCTCCTTTAACAGGAGCTTGTGCGAAGCCTGATAGCATCACTTCTTCCTCGAAAGCACGGTCTGAAGTTTCTGTGTCAAAAATCTCAGCGTGCTCGTTCTCGTAACGGTTGTACTCGAGACCAAAAAGTGCATTTAGTCCTGGCTCGAGTTCCTTTACCAGTTGCGCTCTATTAATAGCCACTTCTAATCACCTCTTAGTCGTTGCCGTAAGTAGAAGCTGGGAATATGAAATACCCACGAGCGTATTGCGCATTAGCGGAATTATCTGGACGGTCCACATAAGCCACTAACTTAGCTATACCACTAGCAGTAGTCGTAGTCACACCTTCTTTCGAACGGTTATTGTTGGTATCACCCGCAGTTGTAGAGATAGTGTGTACCTTTCCTACATCTGCTTGTGAAGGAGTCCCAGTAAACTGGGCTTCATAAACAATGTTAGGATCAGCATACACGTATGCTTTTACGTTTGCAGAACCTAGAGTTGTTGTACCAGAGACAAACCTTCTTGTAAAGATTACCTCTCCGGAAGTGTTTTGGTATTCACAGCCACCAAATACGCCTAGTGGAGCATCAGTTGCTCCCCCTTGGAGTACATATCCACTTGTGAGCTTCACGACGTCACCTGAAAAGATATCGCCAGTAGCACCACTTTGAATAGGAAACTCAGAAGGGCGTATAGTGCCTCCAGCCATGTGATATGCTGGTGTGAATCCATTTGGGTCGTTGACATTCGCCATTTAATTCACCTTAAAAGCCAATTATAAATTGACGATTTCTAAGAATCGCCTCCTCTACCAAATGTGACTTGAGTTCTCCTCTCAGGGCTACTAAGAGGCATTCTACTGTCACTTTCTCGCATCAAATTTGAGTCGACGGCTTCCATTTGTTGTGTAGCCATTTGGTTGTAGTAGGCACGTCGTTGTTCGACGGTTTCGACTGGCATTTTTGCGAGTAATAACCCACCCACTCCGATTACACCAGCATGTCTACCTTCCTCTATAGTCGGTGCTTCAAACTCAGGGTGTTCCTCTGATCTAACAGGTTCCCATCCTTCACGGATACGTTTAGACATATTCGCTTTGTCATCTTGTCCTACCATAGATTCGCGCAGCCATCTGTATACAAATCCTGGGGGTGGCGTTGGTGCGTCTAATAAAGACGGTGGTCGCCATGGTTTTGGGCGAGAATCTTTGTCTCGGCTATTGGCAGATCGTGGAGCTCGATCTGTTGCGGTATTTTTATCTACCATTTTATCTCCTATCTTTTGACGTGTTTAGCGTATTCTTCAAGTGGAACTCCGAGTCTTTTTGCTATCGCAACCTCACTCGGTGTTAACTTGACTGTGCGTCCTTTTCCTGTTCTACCTCTAACTCCTCTGCTAGAATTGGCAACATTCTCTTGAACGTTCGTTACTGGTGAGTCTCCTCCACTATATTTATGCGGAAAAGCCTCGGCCATTCTTCTATCCACCTCCTGATAATAATCATCAGAAGCTGGGTCAAATCCTTCTTGTTCGACTAACTGCCTATGAAACGCGAAAGCACTCGTCGTCATAGCCAAATCGTTACCGAACCACTCATTGTTCTTAGCCCATTCCTGTGCTTTTGCATCAGGTTGAGGCGGCGGTGCTTGCACTTGAGGTTGCGGCTGTTGGGCAAACTGTTGTTGAGGTTGTTCAACTTCAACTGGTTGCTCAGCTTTTTGTTGTTCGGGTTTAACCCGATTTAAACTTTCAAGCTCAACAGCAAGCGTTGCCACATCCTTCTGCGCGGCCAACATTTCATCTGTTTCCCCGAGATCGTGTGCTTTTTTATAACGATCTTCGGCAGCTGCAAGTTGGCTTTCAACTCTTGCACTGTATTCATCATATAGGTTTTTATCTTTTTGTGAAAGTGATGCCTGAGTAGTGTTTAATTTTTCTTGAACATTCTTAGCGTATTCAATCGCAGCTTGTTCTCTTCTTTCCGCTTCACGAATCTTGTATGTTAGCTTGTTGATTCGTTTTTTAACAGACTCGCTATAGTCTGCTATTTCTTCTTCCTCAGATTTCTCTGCTACTGGTTGCGGTGCGGTTTGAGCTTCAGCCTGTGGTGTTTCTAGTTCAGGGGTTTGCTCTTCTGTTTCAAGTTCTTCTGTTTCAGTAGGTTCTAACTCTATCTCTACTGCTTCTTCTGCTTGCATGGGGTCAGCCATGGTTAGCCTCCTTTAATTGCGTGATTACTGTACATCCTCTGGGTTACTTATAACCGCCAGTACTTCATCATCGTTTAGTAAGCGCAAGTCACCACCATCTATTTTGATTCTGGCTCCTGCGTATCTGCCAAAAATAATCCAATCTTTTTCCTTACACCATGGGCCGTTAGGAAATTTATTTTCATCTTTGTAGGCATCTGGTCCTAAGGATATTACGAAACCGACATTGGTAGCTAGTCTTTCTTTTTCTACGTAAGAATCTGCTAAGTGGATTCCACCCTTAGTCACTGTTTTTTGACTGAATGGAAGTATCAACAACCTGTACCCTGTGGGGCCAGGCAACTTAGTTATTTCTTCATGAACGGTTTCTGGATTAAACTCTTTTTTGGCTTCGACATTCCTAACCATCTCTACGTGGTCTGGTATCGGTTTTGGTGCATCAACTGACATCTTCTTGCTCCTTGATGTTTTGCAGGTCTATTATTATTCTCTCGGCTGAACTAAGACCTGATAGTTCACCCAAAACTTTCTGATAGGCTTCCCAGTCCTTTACTCCTCCGGTCACTAAGATTTCTGTTAGGTCCTCTTGTCTTTTTCGTAATTCTCTTAATACTTTATCTACTATATAAAGTGGGTCCACCTAACAGTTCCAGTCTCTACGTGCCCAGTAGTTAGCACTACACCTATCGCTTTTTATGCCGCCGCTGCGAGCACAATAAGATTTTTTACGTTTTTTGTTTTCTTTGTGCATGCCTAAGTTAGCGTCACCAAACGTAATACGTTTGATTCTGTTACCGTCGCTGCTGCATTTAGAAACAAAAACTACTTTGCGTTTTTTACCGTATCCAGGCTCACCTTTACGAATAGCTCTCGGTCTATTGAGCGTTACTTTTTTACCTTGATATTCAGCCATTTCAATCTTCGTATAAATTGTTAAAAGTTATAGCAGGGTCGAGATAACTTTCATGGCCCTCGGCTGAGTGAATATACTGAGAAGGTGTGAAATCTGGAGCTCCTTCTCCTGTCACCCACAGAGCTGGGCTGGTTGCTCGGACTCTGTTGTTCGGTAATGCTACTAAATTTCCTTTCCATTTACAATCTTCTGTGATGTACATCACATGAGACTGTTTATGTTGGGCAGGGTCATCAGCTATGGAGTTGTCTGTGTAGTCTACAGTGAACATATATTTCGCTCTGTAGAAGTCACCGTCTATTTTAGCTAACCACGGTGAAGAACTCACCCTATCCATAACTACCACAGAGTGGTGTCTAGATTCACAATCCCACGGTTGTGCTAAATGATCTTCCATAGGCTCTCCCCACTCGTCAACTGGGATATCGGCTATTAAACCCTGTATAGGCATTCTTGCCCACATGGCACCGCCATGAAGATTCTTTTCTTTTGTTCCTTGAACTTCTGCGCCTGTGAAAACAACTTGAAAACTAAGGGATCGATCGGGTATGGTGTTAACCGCTATGGCCAAACCGTGTAAGTAGTCTTGTTGGTAGTCTTCATGATTAGCAGTAAACTCCTTCCTCACCCAGCATTTAAAGTGAGGAATGTTACTGATCAGATAGGGCATTTAACAGTGTTTAGTGGTCTTTCTTCTGTCCGACATTACTGCACCACAACCCCGATGCTTAGATTTTCTGATTTTAGCTTCGCCACCAGTTTTCATAAAACCCATACGGTTTCTTACTTCTTTAGGTAGCTTACGAAGACCTTTGTTATCTTTAGGCACTTCTTTCAGCATTTCACCGCCACGGTTTTTGCCTTGAGCTGCTTTTATTTGTGCTTCTGTGGGGGCACCCTTCTCGCCTTTCTTACGCATTTTTTCGCCGCTTCCTGCAGCGATTCTTTTACGTTTAGCGTGAATGTTAGCCCAGAGTCCGGGTCTTTTTGTTTTAGCCATTATCTTTTAGCTCTTCCACCTTTTTTCATACCTGTGCGCTTACCGCCAGTGGTTTTGTACTTAGTCTTTTTAGCAGCACCGCCACCCATCATACCTGTGCGCTTACCGCCAGTGGTTTTGTACTTGCTGGTTTTCTTGTTCATTATCTTGCTCCGCTAGGGCTCGTGTTAAATTTTGTGCCTTTTGTAGCAGCACCCTTACCCTGAACTGTTTTTTGTCCAAGGCCAAAAACGCTTTTGCTAGTCGAGTTAAGAACTGTTGTTCCTTTAACTGGGTTAGCTAGGTTAATCTTTTTAGGAGCAGGAAAGCTCACACTTTTGTATTTAGTTGTATCTTTCATTTACGCACCCTTTGTTGTTGAATCGGATGATCGAACATCTCTCAATATCTGACCATACGTTTTATTAATATCTCCTTGAGCTCTGAGCAACGCTTCTTCTCTATCTTGAGCCACTTTCATTTCTGCTATTGCCTCTTGTGATTCTATTTTAGCTAAATCTACTTCGCTTCGTAAAGCGTCGGCTTGAGCCTTCTGGGCAAGTTCTTGTTGCTTCAATTGAACTATGGGGTCTACCTGAGCATTTTGTTGCGCTTGTATCAATGCTTGTTGTTGCCCTGTTACTTGTTGAGTAGCGGTAGCGGAGGCCAACGCTATCTCATTCATCAATTGTTGCGCTTGCTCTGGAGGCATTTGTTGCATTTGATCAAGAGGCGGTAACTGTTGCCCCATGGCTTGTTCAATCTGTTGCTTATACCCCATGGCTGTGTGTTCTTGTATGTTGGCTGAAATAGCTTGAAGAGCCACAGGGTTCTGCTGCATTTGTGGGTTTTGTAAAAACGCACTATGGGCAGCGATGTACGCATCATGATTTTGAAACTCAAACGCTTTTATAGGTTGTCCCATTATTGCGGCTTGTTGCTCACTTATCGGGTCTCTTGGTGGAACCTCAGCTGGTTCAGGTAAGAGTAGCTCAATATTTTTGACCTCTAATGCTTCGTACATTCTTTTGTACGCTTCTCGTAAATTGTGTATATCCGGCGCGGCTTGAGCCATCTGTAACTCTTGTTGAGCTAACATGACGCGTTGTGCCATACTGAATATGTTGGGGTCACTAACAGGAAGTATGTCTATACGATCATCGAAGTCTACTTGTTTGATCTCTTGACTGGCGTTAGCTACGGGGTAGGGATAGCTAGGGGGGAGGGATCTTGAGAATACACCAGCCAAGAGACGAAACTCTTTCTTTTGAGCAAAATGCAACCGCTTATGTATAGCTGACATAACTTTTGTGCCGCGCTCTAACATTGCTACGGTAGTGCTTCTTTATAGGGCAGCGGCATTAACGCATCTCTAATAGCACCACCAGGAACATCTACATCTCTAAACTCTCCGGGTCTTAACGGCTCATCCTCTCCTTGTACCCTCATACCACGGGCCTTGAACCCTGCGGGAAGGTTACTGAGAGTTCCCGCATCAATCAACTGACGTAATATAGAGGTCGTTGACTTAGTCAACCCACCAATCATGTGAATCAGGCCGAAACCGTAAAAACCGAGTCCAGGGAGGAACTTATAGTGTACAAAGTACTCTTTTTTACGGAATAATTCGTCGTTTATAGCCCAGTTTCGACGTATACTGAGGACTTCATTTGAGTCCTCTAGCATAGTAACTATGTATGGAACACCGAAATCGTACTCATCTATGCCTTCTAACTCTAAATCGACGTGTATTTCTAGTAATGTATACTCGTTATAGTCGCTGCTCGGCTTACTTAGACCTTGTAACTCGTCTATTTTCTCTTTTGCTTCGTCATATTCACCTTCTCCGGCCGAACCTATCGGAATATCTCGGTACACTCCGCTTAATTGCATTTTTCTGATGTCATTTCCGGTCATATTAATGACATGAGTGATTCTTGGCGACGTTTCTAGGTTAGTTGTGTCGTAACTTACGACTAAATCCTCCGCTTTTACAAAAGCAGACGTCGCGCGGCCTAATAATGAGTCAAAATAGACTTTTTTGAAGGCAGAACCCGCCAAAGGTAGGTAAAAAAGCAAACTATCCATGTCTGGATCGTATTCTTGCATCACTTCTGTGATTTGATAGTTCATAAACTCCTTGACACGTTGGGATTGTGCCATTATTTCAGGAGTTTCTAGTCCTACGATCTTTGTATTAACTGGACCGTTGGGAGGTAACAGCTCTTTATACGCTTGAGCTTGAAATTGAGTGGCGGCTTCTGACAATAATGGGTGAGTTACCCCACTAGCACCAGGAAAAGGCATGTCACGGTCTTCTGATTTTATACCTAAAAGGTCTAAACCGTCACTGAATGTGGTTAGCCACTCGTGCCTTGACTCTTTATCTTCTTCAAAAGAACCTATGAGCTCTGATGAGATCTCATTTAGTTCACTTTCCTCCAACACCAACGCTAGGTTCATGTTGTGTTCTTGTTCTTGCATTGCTGCCATTTCTGGCATGGGTAACATTTCACCGTTTTGTCCGACTTGGAACTCGACACCACCTTCCGAGTCGTCCTCATCCGGTAGTTGTACTATTAGTTCCTCCTCTTCTTCTACGAGAAGTGGGCTACCCTGCGTGGGAAATCTTTGAGCTTCTATCGCCATAGTATTAGGTTCCTATGTCTCAATAATAACTTATTTTCTTTCTGTGTAAAACTTCTTCCTCGTAATCACTAGGCAGCTTAATGAACCCGCCTTGTCTAAAACGCATGAGTGCTTGAGTGGTTGAGTCAACCAAATCATCGTGGTCTCCCGCAGGAAACGCTGCGCATTCTTCAATAACATCATGTGCCCAAGTAGTATCCGGGTGCCAAACCATACCAGACTCGAACAACGGTGCACAACTATTGACTCTTGCAACTTTATCACTTCCTTTAGAGGGTGTGAAGTTTTGAACCGGAATACCTACGTTGCGTAGTTCTTGTGTTAAGGGCATACCGGATGCCTTACCTTCTATTATCACTACGTCAGGGTTCCAGTATTCATACTGCTTAAACGCTTGGCCTTTGAGTTCTGGAAAGTTGTACTTACCTTTAACCACGTCGAGTAAAATAATATGCGGTGCGTCACCGTTATAGATCTCGTCACCGCCTAGTCTACCTTCTGGGTAAAACACTCCCCAAGTAGTTATAGCAGAATAGTCAGCCATCTCTGACTTCAAGAATGCTGTGTCGTAACTTTGAATAATATATTCACAGTTGGGTGGCTCATTATTTGGCCACTCCATCCACCACTCTCTTTTTATAAGTGCGCCTTCTTCTGAGGTAGGGTTCTGCATGTACTGAGCGTGCCACTTCGGGCCACCTCGTAAACTAGCCTTGACACTTTCTAGTTCATCTATTTCCCAGTATTCTGGCCAAAGTGGTTTGCCGCTAGGTAATATAGCTGGTAACTCTATCAACTCCCACTGATCGGCTTTAGGGTCTCGGGCTGCGTCTTTGAGTAAACGGCCTGTTAAATCATTGACGTTCCACCTTGTCATTACTATGACAATGGACCCTCCTGGCTGAAGTCGCTGCCGTGGCCCAGATGTGTACCACTCGTAAGTATCTTCCATTGACTTTGGGTTAAGAGCATCTTGCTCTGAGTGGGGGTCATCAATAATAAATAGATCCGCGCCGCGCCCCGCTAAAGCACCGCCCACACCCGCCGCATAATACTCACCTTTGAGCTTGGGGTTTTTAGTATCTTGGGTTTCCCATTTACCTGCCGCCTTTGAATCAGGGTTGATGGCTACGGAATCAAATATTCTTTGATAATCTTCGGTTAACATCAAGTCACGAATTTTACGGCCGAACTTTACCGCTAGGTCTGCAGTGTGCGTAGCCTGTAAT
>LULH01000420.1_pt1 | contig 13477 bp, 15 predicted proteins | sample 728201 | NCBI WGS metagenome assembly LULH01 (sample SAMN03860294, study PRJNA289734) | marine metagenome | biome: seawater column; feature: ocean; material: water; isolation source: Red Sea water column Station 169 - depth 100m | place: Saudi Arabia: Red Sea | collected 2011-10-15 | depth 100 m
TCATTACCCTGTCCATCTTCTTGTGGAACTCACCTTCTAAATCCACTTCCATGGCAAGCGAGTGCCCTAGGAGGAGGATGAGTAGGTCTGCTAGCTCCTCGGCTGCCTCCTCGTCTGGCTTGCCCTTGGTGATTGCAGCTGAGAGTTCGCCAAGCTCCTCTACAGTCAATGCGATGCGGAATCCCATATCGTGACCATGGTTCTCTTCGGATGAGAATCGGTGCTTGTGGTGGAAACTGGCAACTCTGGACATCATGGTAAGCCATGATCCATCGGGAATATCGGAATGCTCTACACTCAACCAATCATCAACGCTCAGCCTTCTGGACATGGTTCTGCTACAGGCTAGGGGACCATCAAGGTAGTGATTTCACACTTCTCCACTTAGCAGTGCAATAATACAGTGAGACACCAAATCACGCATATTTGATGCCATTGAATCGACCGATTCGTGGTCTATCTCCGCATCGGGTTCGCCCGGAGTCCGTCCTGCAGCCCAGTTAGAAGAACAGAGCAATGACACGTGAGGAATGCCTGTCTCGGATACCAACCTCTGCTCGGGACCAAGAGTCATACCTACCACATTGGCCCCTAGTCTCTCTAGTGCATCTATCTCGTGGGGACTCTCGAATTGGGGTCCGATGCACTGGGCCACCACTACCCTTGGGGGGGCGCTTCCTTGTTTGACAGTCAGAGTTTGCGCGCAAATTTCTGAGTATAGGTCGTCGAATGGGTTGGTTCTATCGGAATGGAACGCATCCTCGTCGTGGAAAGTCCATGGCTTTTCTGAGAGGTCCAGAATACCAATGCCGACCCCTATTGTCCCCGGAGGCATAGTTTCGATAATTGAGCCAACAGAGTTGACGCTGACCAACAAATCCGGTTTGCAACTCGATGCAGCGTGGACGTTAGCCCTATGCTCGATAGTATGTGGCGGGGTTCTTGATTCTCCAGGAGAGTGGTGCCTGTCTATTACAAATACCTCCGCATTGGCCGTACTGACGACGTTTATGGGGACTTCCCCCCATTCGGATTCGACGACAATTAGCTCCGAAGTTGCTTCTACGGAGGATGACAGGGCCGTGGAGAAAGCACTCATGCCAGTTCCGCACAGCACCGCTATGCGGTTCATCTCCTCACTCCGTGAGTCGTGCTATCAGGTCTGCCTTCTTGCCGGAGACAGGTAGGCCTTCTTTCTTCAGCAGTTCCTTTAGTTGTGCTACGGTCATAGATCCATAGTCTGGTTGTGCGTGTTCTGATGTATCCTCCTCCTTTGGAGGGGCTTCATCTCCGACCTGAGCACCAGTCGTAACCTCATTGTCTTCGGTCTCTGTTGAGTCAAGGGATTCTTGGGTTTCGTCGAGAGATTCTTGGGTTTCCTTGGCTGCCTTCTCCTCGGCCTTAATTTCCTCCAGAGTCGGGCCATCATCCACCACTACACCTTCCTGAATAAGCTGACTTCTCCTGAAGAATACTGCTCTTACCGGTTGAATCTTGGAGATTGCAGTAGATACGCTCTCCTCTAACGAACCGTCCATGAGTGCCTTCTGGACATTGATCCAAGTAGACTGCGCGCAGAACTTCAGTACTACGTCTCTGGCTACGCTGCGAGTCTCGCTCTTCTGACTGGCCTTTACGCTAGATCGGGTCACGATGAATGGCTTGATTCGAACGAAGAAGCCGTCATCCGTAACCACATCTATTGTATCGTCTATCTTTCCCCTGTCTCTCCTGATCTGGCGCCTTACAAAGTCCTTCATAACGTCATGACCAATGAACTCGGTTATTGCGTCGTTGCCGACCACATCGGATATCCTAAACTTGAGTTTGACATGCATCTTGGTGAAGTCACCGTCAAGTTCGTTCTGCATTATCTCGTAGGGACGCCCTATTAGCAAAGCCTCCTCCTCTGCCAGGGTTTCCCCTATCACCTTGAAGGACCATGGGTTTCTAGGGGCTCTTATCGAGTACCATCTCTTGGCCTTCCACTTGTCTTTCTGCCTGCGAGCCGCTGCTCTAGCCGATGCGCCTTTGGCCATTGAAATGTCTCCATAATCCGGGGGCTGCCCCGTTTGCGAGCCGTGCGAACTACAACCAGTATTTGAACGGAGTGCTACGAATTGTTTCTTGAATGGGTGGCATTCAAGACATGTTCCGGATAGGCGAAGACATGAGTGTGCATCGAGGAGAGTGGAGAGTTCACGCTAGTGCCGTAGACGATATTCGGGTTATTGAGGACTCATTAGCCTGGTTGTGTGGGGATGGGGTCAGAATATCAACACAAGAGGAAAAATCCACTCTAGGGGCTCCTATGTACACAATCTCCGCAAGTATGACTGCGTAGCAATCAATATTCTCACTGGGTAGATTAGAGAGAGTTTCTGTAGAGGAGATCCTAGACTCAGGAGTGGAGTCCAGGATAGACGAAGACAAGTTCCTTCACTTGAGGATAGATTTAGCTGCACTGTCTAGAGGGAAGGGGGAAGTATCTCTAGACAAGTACACAATGGTTGCGAAGGGGAGATTCAAGTTGGAGGTTTATCCTGGTCAATCTGCATATGAAGTAGCCAGGAGTATTTTCGAAGGCCTCATTTGAAAATGATACAAGTATTCATATGCCGATAACTAGGCTTGGTGCATAATATGACACACGTAGTGACCAGTGCATGTGTACGATGCAAGTATCAAGACTGCGTCCATGTTTGCCCAGTAGAAGCCTTTAGGGAAGCCGAAGAATATCTCGTTATTGATCCTGATGAGTGCATAGACTGCGCGGCTTGCATTCCCGAGTGTCCAGCAGAGGCAATATATGCCGATACTGACCTACCAGAGGAAGAAATGTCGTGGCTGGATAAAAATGAGGAAGAGGCCCCTGGCCTTCCCATAGCAGAGGGAGACTCTCCTGTTCTAGCCGACCAGTAGTCACGGGCCACTACATAGGTTCTTGAATATCGACTTAGAGGGATGGACATGAAGAAGAGGGTTGATTTAGGCGAAATGAGGCATGGTACGGAGCTCCTCGTCGTGATGGATGTAGTCACGGCAGAGCAGGCTCATGTTGCAGAAGACTCAGGAGCAGTCTCTGTGATGGCCCTGGAACGAGTCCCTGCTGATATCCGTTCTTCGGGAGGAGTTGCAAGGATGAGTCACCCTCAACTAATCAAAGAAATCATGGAGACTACGAGCATACCAGTCATGGCGAAGGCCAGAATTGGGCATGATGAAGAGGCCAGAGTGCTAGAGTCTCTGGGTGTCGACATGATAGATGAATCCGAGGTTTTGACTCCTGCTGATCCTTTCTACCATATAGCAAAGAACGATTTCACGATCCCTTTTGTTTGCGGTTGTACCAGCCTAGGTGAGGCGGTGAGGAGGATTGCAGAGGGGGCTGCAATGATCAGAACCAAGGGGGAGGCTGGCACAGGAAATGTGATCAGTGCAGTCAAGCATGCTAGATTGCTTGAGGCAGAAATCGAGACCTCCAGTAATGCTGACTCAGATTCAAAAGCAGATATGGTCGAGAAAATTCTCGAAGGATACAGGAGGCTGGAAGAAAACTCCGAGATTGGTGCGAAAGTGGCAAAGACTCCTTTCGGAGAAATTGAATCCGTAAGAAGTGATCTTGCGAGCGTTCTCGAAGAGGTCATTGATCTAGGTAGGCTGCCCGTGGTAACTTTCTCTGCTGGCGGTATTGCAACACCATCGGATGCGGCCCTGATGATGAGTCATGGCATGGATGGTGTTTTCGTCGGATCGGGTATCTTCAAGAGCTCTGACCCTGCAAGAACCGCGGAAGCGATAGTTTTAGCAACTCATCACTTCGAAGATTCGCAAGTAGTTGCAGAAGCTTCTGAAATGGTGGGAGAAGCTATGCCCGGACTAGAAATAGATAGTCTGGAAGTCAGGCTCGACGAACGTGGATCTTTGGTGCTGATTTTTCTTCGACATGTTGGGATTCCCCCTCGCTAGACACTAGGCCTCCAAAGGTGACTGAGTTGCCTTCCAGAAGCATGTCAGCTAGTGAGTCTGCCAATTCTTCGTTCTTATCGGGCCCCCTTAGCGCCTGCCTGACGGATTTATTGTGATCTCTTACCATCTTCTCTCTCTGCTCGTGCTGAGAACGTAGCTCGTCCCTTATCTCGTTGACCTTGGATAGCATTTCTACCAGCGATGCGTGTGTCTCGTCTGCCTTTCCTCTTTCATGAACGAAAAGTGCATGCAACCTGTCTCCTTCGCCTCTGAGGAAGTCACGCTCCTCGAACATCGGCTTTATCTCATTCCAAATCTCGTCGGCTAGAGAATTCTGTTCGAGCATTAGTTTGTGTTCATTATCGGCCTCGGCCCTCAGCCTCTGAATTGACTCGTCCATGTCACTCAAATCGATTGATATTATCCTCTGCTGCTCGACATGAGGAATTAGCTCGTCCCTTCTAGAAATCAAAGACCTCAGCTTCTTGATCATCGAATTCTCTTTTTCCAGAGTCAACGCGCCATCGGTCATGATTCTATCCTCGATCCTCTCTATCTCGCCAACTGTCTCCGAGAGCTGTATGACTACGGACTTTCCAGGACCCTGGTCCCTAGTCCCCTTCTTTCGGGCGATGACCTCCCTGATACTCTTCTGAATCTCATCCCTACTGGCTTGGTGAAGCTTTGCCTGAGCCCTGACTTTCTTTTGTTCGTCCATCTTTGCGGATATTGTTTCGTGGACTTCCTTCCTCTTCTCGTGAGCAGAGTTCCTCTGCTCTGCAGCACTCCTGGCAGAATCGTTGTGAGAGTCTCTTTGGCTCCTGATTCTGCTAAGTTTTGATTCCATGGCATGGAGCCTTGTCCTTAGGTCGTCAGAACCCTTGTCGTCATGCTCCATGCAATTCCGACTAGTTTCCCCTTATTGAAGAGACCTAAAGGCCGAATAACCTTGCTGCGAAAGGAAGAATGGGAGAAATAACTGCCAAAGCAGCACCAAACATGAATACTGCTCCGGTAGTCATCCTCAACCTAGTGAATAAGTCAGAGCGAACCTGGGATGTCAGCACCTTTCCAGAGATTAGATTGCCCGACGAGTCCTCGAGCCTTACAGTGACAGTGGCATCTCCCATAGAAGAAGGGATCAGAGTTTGCCAGACAATCCTGGACTTCGACATAGAGGAAGAAATCCTATGATAATCTGGTTTACCCATTTGTGGTTCGTTTTGAGGTTCAGACCTCAGCCTATAGACACACTCATTGGGTCTGAAATCAGGCGTCTGCACGCGCAGAATCAGGTCTTGTACTTCGTCTGTGTGATTGAGGACGTAAGCAAATAGATTAGCCTGACCTAGAGTTAGATTCTCCATGTCAACGTCGAACCAAATACCTCGATTTGAAGGGCTTCCCAGATGCATGCGCATTCTATCATTAAGCCTGAAGAAAGGCGCACAGCGCTCCCTTGCGTGCATAAGTAGGCGGTCGAGGGTCTCTTCGCCTAGTTCTTCATGATTGATTATCTGATCGACCGTCCTAGAATCAACCAATTCGGAAAGTGCGAGGTGGAACTCATCCTCTTCAATGAGTCCTGACCTATACATGTCTAAAATCAGGAGAAGGTACTCCTGTAAATCGGAGATATTCACCCCCTTCTTCAGGTCTGAGTTGAAAGAGGAAACATACTTGGAGAACCTCACTGCCAGAACGGGGTCGACATGAGCCCTAATTACGTCCGTGAAAGGCCTGTTTAGCAAGGCTGGGTGCATTGGGGGTGAGAATGCTTCTAGAAGGCCCCAGGGCTCTACAGTGTTGAACCTAGGTCGATTGGAAACCATGTATACACTATGGCCCGAAAGGAGTGCCCCGGTGGACAACGCGATTAGTACTGGTATTCCATCGGTTTCTGATGGAAATATTAACGCAAGTCCGAGCATTATTGTGGATAGTGTCATCAGTGTTGTAGTGAGATTAAGTTGGTTTGATGCTCCGTCAATGACGGCCTTCATCTCGCTATAACCGTGTGCACTACGGAAAGTAACGCCAGTAGAAACGATTTCATCCGTCTCAATTTGGAAAATCCTCTTTGTGACCCATAGCAAGTAATGCAAGACGAATAGCAGAAGTAGATCTGCTACCATAAGAGCAAGAGAAAGCAGGTATACGGATTTTGAAAATGATAAGTCAAGGAATAGCTCGCGTACACCACCTTGCCACCAATCAGGATCGGAGCTTCGATAAGACTGAGCCAATCCAAACAACACTACAACAATGATTGGAAGGAATAGAATTAGGCGAGCGCCGCGGCTGATTAGTAAGTCGTCGATGCCGGTGAGTATAGCCTCTCGTCCCTTCAATGTAGACTTTTGATATGATTCTCTGGGATTTTCCTCGGACTTCGTAATCTCTTTGATATCAGGAGCAGGGGGCGCTTCTGACTGTAGTACGGATACCATCGAGTCTATGTCGCTCTCTAAGTCAATAACAGCGGATTTTTCTTCTTTCGCTGACATTTTTTAACCGCCGATAGAATTTATTCTAGCTAGAATTCTCATAGAGAGTGAGTCGGAAATAGTGAGGGTGTCGCCATCACAAGTCCTTGAGACGGCAGAGGTTTCGATAACCGATCCAATCGTTATTCCACACTCTCTGATAGTTACTGCCTCGGTATCTGAAGAAATTATCAGCTCCACTATAGCAGAAGAATGGACGGGAAGTTTGGAAAGAGGCAGAAGAGTGGATATGCCTGTAGTTTCGAAGTCTCGTTCCACACTGGGGATCCTCTTCCCTTCATTCGAAAACTCCGGATACCCCAGTAGACGATCAAGAGTGGATTCTAGATCAGCGCCAACTGCGTGTTCCATCTTACATGCCACTCCTTGGACATCTCCATCATATCCGATTACATCAGTAAGAAGTATCTCTAGAAGGATTTCCCTCCTCTTTATCCTTGCAGCAAGTTGGAATCCAGAGGGTGTGAGCCTACATCCGCGATAGGGGATGTGTGTAACCATGTCACGATTCGAGAGGCGTTGTATCATTTCAGTAACCGATGCTGCGCTGACTCCCTTGATGTCCGCAAGTTGAGTGGTCTTTACGATGGCAGCGGGATTATCCGAGTGTATCTCGAACATAGTCTTCAGATACATCTCCTCTATTTCACTAAAATCAGACATTCTATACCCCCTCAGCCTCAGCCATGAACTGAGTCTTACAAACCGGGCATCTAGACATTACCGGTCTCTTCTCAATCTGCACCCTCAGGGCCTGATCGCATGTGGGGCAATGGAGTATATCATCAGAAGATTGCACAACTTTGAGTTTTTCAGGCGCTTCGTTTGATTCATCTGGTTCTCCAACCATGAATTCCATGGAGCACGATGGGCACCTTACCCCGCCTACGTGGTCATTCGGCACCATAAGTTTCTGATCGCAAAAACTACACTCAATCTCTCTCTTTTCAATTCTAAGTTGACTGCTCTGTGACTCTTTTGCCTCCCTTAGACGTAGATTGGAAGTAGTGGGAGTCCTAGAGGAAACAGCTCTCCAAGAGAACGTCCCTACCAGTATGATGAGGATGCCCGCGAGAATCCCGTACCCTGCAGCTAAAATGTCGAATGGTAGCTCAAGCCCTTGGTCGTCGATATTTGGCTCGATTGAATAGATTCGCGTCGAGATAACGCCGTCTGATGACCATTGGACCTCGACGTCCACGTTATCACGCTCAATCCATTCAGAGATTGACATTTCTGTAATCACAACTGATCCAGGCATTAAAGATGGGACTGTAGATTCGGCGAGAATCGTTCTCTCTGAAGATGATATCAGTCGCAATGTGCCAGATTGAGTCTTATGATCATCAACATTAGTAAGTGAAATTGTAACCAAAACTCTACTTCCGGGAGAGGGTTTTTCTGGACTGAAAATGGCTTCCAATTTGATAGATGATGGATCGATATATGGAGCAGCAACAGATTCTATTGTAATGTTCTGAGAAAATATAGATGACGTCCATTGTAGCGGAATTGCCTGAATGGTAATCTCTGTGGTTTCTGGATTTCCTAATGAGAAATCTATCACTCTGCGTCCAGGGTTTGCTTCAAGGAGGATTTCCTGTAAATTCTCAGTTCCTCCGGATACTTCAGAAGACACGGCTAGCAGAATTGGACGAGCCTTTCCCTCGGATAGGAAAACGGAGACGTCAATTTCAAGCCCTTCAGATGTAGACCATGAAATTGAGTCTGTAGTTAGATTGAGAATCTGACTATTTGAGACCTCAATAGACAGGTTTCCCTCCAAGTCAGTATCCCCTGTTTGTCCTAGGACTGAGAGTTGCCAGTTTAATTCATTAGTACCTGGAAGCTCCAGAATGAAGGTGGTAGGAACCTCTCTGGTTGAGCCGGGGGAAATCGAGATATATTCGCCCTGAAATATTTGTTCGCTATCGGAATGTGTGATTTGGAGAGATACCGAACCGCTGGAGTTGCCTTTGTTGGTTACCATCAATGAGGCAGTGAGCGTATCTCCGACATAGGCAGGCTCGCCGGAGATTACTAGACCAGAGCCACCTGAAGAAGTGAAATTAGTTGAGTTACTAGGGGTATCAGACTCCATTTCTGAGGTTTTGTCATCAAGAATTTCTGGTTCAGAGGCATTGTGAACGATGAGAATTTGAAGAAGAATTACCATGACAGAAATGAGGATTTGGTTCCTCAATGTCACTTTCATGTATGATGGCTCGAATGTGCATCGTATGAATCAAACGCAGAAAAACACTCTGCATAGGGCTATAATAGGGGCATTTGCTCGATTCGAACAGAAATGGACACCAGTGAACTGATGAGGGTGACTCCGGATGAGCTTGCATCTGCCCTTCTGAAGAGGAGAATGTCGCTCAAGGATAGCCTACCCGGAGTAATTAGGAATCTTGAGGCTGAAGAAGATACCCTATCTCCAAGGTTGGATAGGATGAAGAAATCCTTCGATGAAGCCAATGACAAGGTTGCCAAATTCAAGGCCGAGAGGGATCAGTTTCAGACCAGCGCTGGCACTCTAATTCCGGATGTGAAACGGATCCGGAAAAAACTGAATGAGTCTGGGGGAATGATCAGTCTTGATCCTAAATGGAAGAAGATGATGTTGCTGGAACAAATTGAAGAAATTGAGAACAAAATCCAGACATCAGCGTTAGACCATAAATCCGAAAGGAAACTACTAGAGAAGAGGAGAGCGTTAATTTCCGAAAATGACAAATGGGTTAGAGATAGGAAGGACTCGAACCCGGAAATGGCGGAGTATCTGGAAAAGAATAGGGAGATGTCTAAGTTATTCAAGAAGGCGGATAAGGCACATTCTCAGATGATAGGTGCCGTTTCCAAAGCACAACCACTCTATGAGAAGTTGACTAGTGCCTCAGCAGAGATTAGAGAAATTAGGAGCCAATTGGACCGTGCTAAGGAGTTGCTTGATCAGAGCGATAAAGCGATTGACTATTGGGAGAAGAGGATAGAAAATGGATTTGGAGATTTGGGACCAGGTTTCAGAGATCTCCTCAAGGGGCAAAAAAACGTTGATACGGGGGGAAGTTCTTCCTTCGCCAAACGTTCTAGGAAATTGAAAGAAACGAAATCTAGAGGTGAAGAGGAATGAATGAGTCTTCAAAGTTTTATCAAAGTGATTTCCAGGACCTATCTGCAGATGAAATGGAGGCAATGATTGCTGAAAAGAAGAGCACGTTGAGATCATTGGATTCAGAGAAGAGGGATCTACAGACTGAAAGGAAAGAGCAAGTGCAGATTGTAAAGGCGCTCAGATCTGCAGTAGTTGGAATAGAGCGATCGGGGACTGGGAGAAAGAAGCTGCTGGGAGAGTTTCATTCCATGAGAAAACAGGCCAAGATTCACAGAGAAAAAAGAGATGAAATCAACGTAAGAGTCCCTCCTCCTTCGAAAATTCTAGAGGAGTGGCTTGGCGAGACCTACCTCAAATTGACGAAAATCGACAATGACCTGACCACAGTACCAATGTTGAATCCAGAACTATCGGCATTTAGCAGATTCTTCGAGATCCAGTCTTCAATCAAAAAGAAGAGAGAAGCAGAAGAATCTCATTCGAAATATATTTCCAAATTAAGTGAGATGCGAAAGATCTCCACCAAACTTGATCAAAACAAGGAAGAGTTCGGTAAGGCAAAATCTGAATTAAAGGATAGTGCCGAAATCGAAGTAGACAAAATCAGTAGGAAAGATATACGTAAGATTAGCAGAAGTATTTCCTCTATTGATGAGAGAATTGAGACTATCAAGATAGAAACAAATAGCGAAAGAAGTGTGTTGAAGAAGCTACAGAAGTACGCGAGACTATCGGCAGTCAGAGGCTCCTCCAGCATAGATGATATACGCGGAATCGCCGCAAAGGGAGGTTATCTTAGCTCTGAAGAGTTAGGACTGATACTAGAGACTGGTGGTTTTTCGTCAATTAATGATACGAAAGACACACTTCAAGAAGCACCAAAACAGGGTCGATTACGTAAAAAGAAGACCAGGAAACTTGGTGTTTCTAGGAGAGGGGGGAGGAAAGGAAAGTCTGCCAGTCGTAGGGACTAGAAGCAAAATAATCGGTATGTCTTAAATGGAACTCCAAATTCGAAGAGCTAGGGGGTTTTCTTTGGATCTCAACGAGTCGAATATCTCATCTGTTTTCGAAAAGAATTCCGAATTGGTCAGCAAGAAGTTGGCCGAATACAAAGATCGTCGCGATGAGTTGAACGTAAAAGTAAGGATTCAGCTGGATAAGAGGAACGAAATAAATCTGCAGGTAAAGCAGTTAATCACCGAAGTTCAGAAGCAGAAGAGCCTGAGGAACGAGGCGAATAGCAAGGTTGCTGAGTTGAGGAAAATAAGACTAGAGAAAACAAACGAATTGAAGGATATTAGGGCAAAACTAAGAAGTTCGGTTGAGAATAACCGTAGCCAGTCGGGAAAGAAGAGGGGGGGCCCTAGTTCTCGGAGTATTAGAGAACAGATGAACAAGCTTGAGTGGCGCCATCAAACTGGACAAATTAGTCCGAGTAAAGAGAAGGATTTCTTTGCAAAGATGAAGAGGCTGCAGGCAGATTTCAAAAGACTCAAGGAAGAAGAAGATGATAGTAGTTCAAGCGTTTTGAGAGAGGTTAGGCAGGCAGAAAAAAAGCAGCAGAAGGCTCATGATGCAGTCACTGATGCATCAGAGAAATCCGAAGAAGCCCATTCACTAATGATGGAGTTATCAAATGAAGTTGACAGATTGAGGGGCATGGCAAATTCTGAGCACTTGGGCCTAACTTCAACCAAGTCGAATGCTGATGAGTTGCATAACAAGTATATCATTTCACTAAGGTGCATTCATTCTATGCAGGACATCCTGAAGCTATCTGGCTCCAAGAAGGACCACGAAGAAGAGAGAGTGGAGGTTTCCGACTTAATGTCCAGACTAATGAGTGGTGACACGCTTTCGGATGAGGACATGATGCTACTTCAGAGAAACTAAGTCATACAAACGGCCGTTTCTTCCATGCAGAATCTTGTCTGATTCGAGATTTATCAACCAGCCTGGGATGAATATTCTGTAGTGCTCGATCAATGCCATGTGTATATCCAAAACCCACTTTTCGAGTAACATGCTCCTAACAGTTCCGGAGATGCTCACCTCACCAGAGTCCCCCCTTCTCCTCTCCTCCACTATCTTGGAAATCTCGATTTTTAGCCTGTCTTCGCTAAGCCAATTCCCATTGGGAGGTTCTATTGACCTGATCTTCGGAGATTTTTGCATACTTTCTGATTCACCAATTATGCTGAGCCTCTGAGACCATGGATCCTCCAGTATTGTCCATTCACCCTTTTCACTACTGCCACTAGGTCCATGCAAATCTCCCGATACTCTCCAAATTCGAGCCTCTAGCAACATTGGTGATGATGAAAATCCCTCAATTCCTCGGCTCGCAGTCCAAGAGTCTATGTCAATCTTCGAACTTAGGACTTGCATCTCTACCTCATCGGAATAAGTGGAGACGTCATTAGATTCTACGACATCTGAGTCTTCCAGAACAGCCGAGGCGACAAGATCTCCCGAAAGAACCGCGCTTCCGATCCACTGGGAAATCTGTTTTGGCGAAACTATCTGAAATTTGGTTCCATCAATGGGATCGCAATCTGAGTGAGTCGTTCGCTCACTAAGAATCAGGTGGAAACCTTCTGGGGCATCCATCTCAAATCTGTCTAGCTCGCTTCTAGTAATTGGTAGGATTTCCGGAGGAGCATGCCAGATGAAGGTTCTTCCTGAATGAATACCGAAGTCGGGGACTGCTGTGGCTAGGCCAATTGGTTTGAATGGTGATCCGGGTATCCCTATGTCGAATGAGTCGAAGTCTACTGATCTGATGCTAAGTAGTGCTCGCAATAAACCCTCCATAGCCCTAGGCATATGGCTACGTCTTTCAATGGAACGCCAGTATTCGAGTCCAAGACCCCGATTTCTAACTCAGACGTTTGGGGCTAGCTGCAGTAGATCGCTTTGTCCCGGATCGATTACGCACAGAGAGCTGACAGGGAATGGCTTTCCACATGCAGCTCCAAGCTGTCGATTTACCATGGTAACCTGATGAATTGGTACTGACGGATGAGAATTCCTCAAATCATCGATAAACGACTCGGGGCAATTTGAGGCAACAAGGACTAGCTTTGCACCTCCTTTGGTACAATGTGATACTGTCTGTCTTTGTCCGAAGACTAGTTCTCCTGAGTTAATCCCTTGCTTGAGTTGTCTTGCTATGTCCATATTCAAACCTCAGTTGTTTTCCTCGGGGATGTAGAATAGTTCGACGCTGCCCGTTCCTAGCGCTACTGGTTGGCCCACGATGATGTTCTCTGTAACTCCGGATAGGTTGTCCCTTTCGCCGATTACTCCGGCCTTTAGCAGGTGTGTAACTGTGACCTCGAAAGCCGAACGAGCAAGGATGGAGTGCTTTGTCCCGCTTACACCGTGACGACCAATGGCCCTAACCTCTCCACCGGTAGTCATCACATCTGAGACCATGATCAGATGCCTCACGTCGACATCGAGACCTGCGCCCTCTAGAGTGTCCCACATTTCGTTAATTATGGCTTGTCTGGCGGCCTCTATACCAAGGTAGTCATGTATCTCATTGATGTTGTTCGTGTACGTCCTTGATCGGTCGATCCCGTCGAACTCACTGACCTTCGATAGGTTTGAGCCGATTGTCGATATGTAATATTCACCTGTTTCGGACATTGGTCCCTGTACTGTGGCTCTGCTAATTCCGGGGAGACCCTTCAATCGTAGTTTCTTGATCTTGTCCTCGAGTTGTAGAAGAGCTGTGTAGGTAGGGGGATCGGATGCAAGGGATGCAAGATCTTCTTCCTTTGACACGCCTGGAATAATCCTTAGAGACTTTGGGCGGTTATCGTCATCGGCCTGCACGTACAGCCTTAGAGCGCGTGAGAGCTTGTCTCTGACC
>LULH01000344.1_pt1 | contig 13457 bp, 11 predicted proteins | sample 728201 | NCBI WGS metagenome assembly LULH01 (sample SAMN03860294, study PRJNA289734) | marine metagenome | biome: seawater column; feature: ocean; material: water; isolation source: Red Sea water column Station 169 - depth 100m | place: Saudi Arabia: Red Sea | collected 2011-10-15 | depth 100 m
CAATCACAGGGAGCAAATACATAATGGACTATAAATTTAATTAAAATATGAGCCATTACGATAAAAATTTAGATAAAAATAATGCAAATTTTGTTCCATTAACTCCTTTATCTTTTTTACAAAGAGCAAAAGATATTTACCCTAACTACGAGGCAATTGTTTATGAAGATCGAAAATATACTTGGAACGATGTATATAAAAGATGTGTAAAATTTGCTAGCGCATTAGAAAAAATTGGTATTCAAAAAGGAGATACTGTTTCTTTTTTAGCCTTCAATACCCCAGAAATTTTTGAAGCCCATTATTCTGTTCCTATGACTGGAGGAGTACTTAATACAATTAACATCAGGCTAGATGCCAAGACTATTGCATATATATTAGATCATAGTGATGCGAAGGTCCTAGTTGTAGACAGGCAACTTCATGTGGAAGTTAAAAAAGCATTAAGCTCTTTGAAAAAAAAAATTACAATAATTGATATAAATGACAAAAATGCAGACCAATCGAAATTAGAAAAAATTGGAGATCTTGAGTATGAAGAATTTTTGAATAGCGGTGATGAAAATTATATTTGGAAAATGCCAGAAGATGAGTGGCAAGCTATTTCTTTAAGTTATACTTCAGGCACAACCGGAAATCCAAAAGGAGTTGTTTATCATCACAGAGGATCATATTTAATGTCTACAGGCAGCGCAACAGCATGGAATATGCCAAATAGATTAAATTTTTTAACTATTGTACCTATGTTTCATTGTAATGGTTGGTGTTATCCTTGGACAATTCCCATGTTAAATGGGAGAACAATTTGTTTACGAAATATTGATATTAAAAAAATTTTTGATCTTATTGAAAAATATAATGTGACTCATTTTGGAGGCGCTCCTATAGTATTAAATATGATCACAGGAGCACCTGAGAGTGATAGAAAAAAATTAAAACAAAAAGTTTATGTATTAACCGCTGGAGCTCCACCTCCGAGTATTATTTTTAAAAAAATGAAAAGCCTTGGATTTGAAGTAATGCATGTTTATGGTTTAACAGAAACTTATGGTCATATTTTACAATGTGCATGGAATGACGAGTGGGATGGATTAGATCAAGACAATCAAAATGAAATCAAGGCCAGACAAGGTGTAAGATATCCAAACACGGAGGGCGTTGTTGTCATGGACCCAGAAACTATGAAACCAATACCTCATGACGGAAAAACTATGGGTGAAATAATGATTAGAGGTAATGTTGTAATGAAAGGCTATTTTAAAGATAAAGAGGCAACAGAAAAATCTATGGAAGGTGGATGGTTTCATTCAGGAGATTTAGCTGTAACGCATCCAAGTGGTTACATAAAAATTCAGGATAGGTCTAAAGATATTATTATATCTGGTGGAGAAAATATTTCATCTATCGAAATCGAAAATACAATATCAAAACACCCTGCAGTATCTCTAGCAGCAGTGGTTGCAAAGCCTGATGAGAAATGGGGAGAAACTCCATGTGCCTTTGTGGAGTTGATAGAAGGGAAATCTAGCACAGAGGAGGAAATTATTACTTTTTGTAGAGAAACCCTCGCTGGGTTTAAACTTCCAAAGAAAGTAGTATTTGCTCCATTGCCAAAGACATCAACGGGTAAAATTCAAAAGTTTGAATTAAGAAAACAAGCTAAAGAGCTTAGCTAATATAGTTTCTTTACAAAATTGGAATAAGATGACAGTAATGCGGAAAAATAAATGAAAAACTTTTTAATAGCAAAATCAAGAAGACTAAGGGGAACACCGTATACCTCTAGAATTGAGAAACAAGGTGTGACTGCTTACACCATTTATAATCATATGTTGTTGCCAGCAGCATTTGGTTCTGTAGAAGATGCTTATCATCACTTGAAAGAGCATGTTCAAATTTGGGATGTTGCTGCTGAAAGACAAGTTGAAATTTCTGGTAAAGATTCTGCAAAATTAGTTCAATTAATGACATGTAGAGATTTATCAAAATCTAAAGATGGAAGATGTTACTACTGCCCAATAATTGATGATAATGCTGGTTTAATAAATGATCCTGTAGTCTTAAGACTAAATGAAAATAGATGGTGGATTTCTTTAGCTGACTCAGATGTAATTCTATTTGCCAAAGGATTAGCGATTGGAAACAAATTTGATGTAAAAATTTCTGAACCTGATGTTGACATAATGGCAGTGCAAGGACCAAAATCATTTCAATTAATGGAAAAAGTTTTTGGAGAAAAAATTGTAAATTTAAAATTTTTTGGCTTTGATTATTTTGAATTTGGCGGAGATAAACATCTTATTGCAAAATCTGGATGGTCTAAACAAGGTGGCTATGAAATTTATATGGAACACAACGAGTCAGGTTTAAAATTATACGATCATCTTTTTGAAATTGGTAAAGAATTTAATATTAAACCAGGTGGGCCAAATTTAATTGAACGTATTGAGAGTGGTTTACTTTCACATGGTAATGACATGGACAATGGAGACAATCCATATGAATGTGGATTTGATAAATATATCAATATTGACAGTGATGTAGATTTTTTAGGTAAAGAAAAATTAAAGAAAATAAAATCAGAAGGAATTAAAAAAAAATTGATGGGAGTGAAAATTGATACTAAGGAAATAAATGTTACTGGTTCAATGGATTTAATTGATGAAAATAATCAAGTAATTGGAGAATTAAGATCCGGATGTTATAATCCAACATTCGGCCAAGTTATTGGAATTGCAATGATAAATAAACCTCACTTTGAGGAGTCGAAATCCTTCAAAATCAATATAAATGGTAATCATTTTGATGGAAAAGTTTGTGATTTACCTTTCATTTAGTATAAAACTCTAAATATCATGAATATAGCAATAGTTGGTGCAACTGGAAACGTAGGTCGAAAATTAATTGAAGTTTTGGAAAAAAAAAATTTTCCTGTAACTGAAGCTCATTTAGTTGCTTCCCCAAATAGTGCTGGAAAAAAAATACATTTTTTAGGCAAAGAACATACAGTAATAAACTTAGAGGAGTTTGATTTTTCAAAAGTAAAAATAGCATTTTTTGCCGCTGGATCAGCAATAGCTGAAAAATGGGCGCCAATAGCTGCTGAAAAAACAATCGTTATAGATAATTCAAAATTTTTTAGAAAAGATCCTGAAATACCTTTAATTGTGCCTGAGGTAAATTCAAAAGAATTACCAAAATTTAAAAATAAAAATATTATAGCAAATGCTAATTGTTCTGTAATTCCAATAGTTGTAGCTCTTAAACCTTTACACGATTTATATAATGTCAAAAGAATAGTTGCATCAACTTACCAATCAGTATCAGGTGCAGGAAAAGCTGGCATGGATGAACTGATATCTCAAACAAAAGAAGTATTGGAAAACAAAAATGTTCAGTCTAAAAATTTTACTAAGCAGATAGCTTTCAATGCAATACCACATATCGATAGCTTTCTTGAAAACGGAAGTACAAAAGAGGAGCAAAAAAATCATGATGAAGTGAAAAAAATTTTAGATAATAAAATTAGTATTACCTCTACTTGTGTAAGAATTCCTGTTCTCGTATCTCACTCAATAAGTGTGAATGTAGAATTTAACAAGAAACACAACTTAGAAGAGGTAAAAACTGTTTTATCATCATCTCCAGGATGTAAAGTAGTTGATGAACATAAAGATGGTGGATACATTACTCCAGTTGAAGCTGAAGATAAATTTGAAACATTCGTATCAAGAATTCGTGATGACTCTTCACAACCTAATTCAATTAATATGTGGATAGTATCAGATAATTTATTAAAAGGTGCTGCACTTAATGCTGTTGAAATTGCTGAAGCTTTAATAGAAAAAGATTTTTATGGAAGATAAAAATCCAATATCACCACATATACAGATTTATAACTGGCACATCTCCTCATTGGTTTCAATATCACATCGGATAACTGGTATAATAAATTTTTTTGCTATTACTTTAATAGGTTTATGGATAGCTTCATTATTATTGGGTGAGGGTTATTATGAACACACAAGTTCTTTTTTGTCTTCTTTTTTCGGTAAATTTATTTGTATTGGAATAATCTGGTCTTTCACATTTCAAGTTCTAAGTGAGATAAGGCATTTGGTGATGGACTTAGGATATGGTTTTGAACCTAAAACTACAAAAATAACTGGATTGATTGTTTTGATTGGCTCTTTTCCTTTATCAGTTTTAATTTACGCTATCGGAAGGTTAATAATTTAATGGGATCTGTAACTAAGAAATGGTTGTTTTTAAAAGTAAGTTCAGCAATTTTAATACCTTTAATGATATGGTTTGCAATGAGTTTGGCTTCTATTTATGACAAAAGCTATAATGAGGTACTAACATTTATATCTTCACAGCCATCCAAATTATTATTTAGCATGTTTTTGATTTTTGCATATTTTTTCTCTGCACTAAGCATAAGCGAGGTTTTTGAAGATTATATTGAAGACAAAAATATCAAAAATGCCGCAAATAAAACCTTAAATATCTTTGCTATAGTATTTCCATTATTAATAATTATCTTAGTATTTAATTTATAGTTATGAGTTCGTACAAAATAATTGATCATGAATATGATGTAGTTGTCTTGGGTGCTGGTGGCTCAGGTTTAAGAGCTGCTGTTGGCCTAAGTGAAGCTGGTCTAAAAACAGCCTGTGTTTCAAAAGTATTTCCCACAAGAAGTCATACTTCTGCTGCACAAGGAGGTATTTCTGCAGCGTTAGGAAATATGGGTGAGGATGACTGGAGATGGCACATGTATGATACAGTTAAAGGTGCAGATTGGTTGGGCGACCAGGACTCAATAGAATATTTATGTAAAGAGGCTCCAGCAGCGGTGCTAGAATTAGAAAAGTATGGAGTTCCATTTAGTAGAACAGAGGATGGAAAAATCTATCAAAGACCTTTTGGAGGTATGACAAAAAATTATGGGAACGAGACAGTCCAGAGAACATGTGCGGCTGCTGATAGAACAGGTCATGCAATACTTCACACTTTGTATGGTCAAGCCCTGAAGCACAATACAGAATTTTTTATTGAGTACTTTGCTTTAGATTTAATAATGAAAGATGGAGCATGCAAAGGTTTAATTGCTTGGAACCTTAACGATGGAACCATACACAGATTCAGATCTCACATTACAATTATTGCAACAGGAGGGTATGGAAAAGTATATTACTCAGCTACTTCTGCTCATACTTGTACTGGAGATGGTAATGCGATGGTTTTAAGAGCTGGTTTACCTTTACAAGACATGGAATTTGTACAATTTCACCCTACTGGCATATACGGCCATGGAACTTTAATTTCAGAAGGTGTTAGAGGTGAAGGAGGTTATTTAGTAAATTCAAAAGGTGAAAGATTTATGGAGCGTTACGCACCAAAAGCAAAAGATTTGGCATCAAGAGACGTAGTAAGTAGATCAATTGCGGTAGAAATAAATGAAGGTAGAGGTATAGGAAAAGAACAAGATCATGTTCATCTTCATATAGATCACTTAGACCCTAAAGTTATAGAAGAAAGATTACCAGGTATTTCTGAAGCTTCTAAATTATTTGCTAACGTTGATGTAACTAAGGAGCCAATACCAGTTGTTCCAACTGTGCATTACAACATGGGAGGAATACCAACAAACTATAAGGCCGAAGTTCTTACAGTTAATGGATCGGAGAAAACTGTTCCTGGTTTAATGGCGATCGGAGAAGCTGCATGTGTATCTGTTCATGGTGCTAATAGATTGGGCTCAAACTCATTAATTGATCTTGTAGTTTTTGGAAGAGCAGCTGCAAAAAGAGCAGCAGAACTTGTAAAACCAGGAATGAAACATGACGAAATCGATAAAAGTGAGACTGATAGATGTTTAGATAGATTTGATAAACTTAGAAACTCTCAAGGTTCTAACCCTACATCTGAACTTAGACTATCAATGCAAAAAACGATGCAGTCTAAATGTGCTGTATTTAGAAGTGAAAAGACATTAAAGGAAGGCGTTGATGAAATAAGAAAACCTTTTGAGGGCATGGAATCTTTATCTGTTAAAGATAAATCATTAATATTTAATACAGATCTAGTCGAAACTTTAGAATTCGATAACTTAATTAGACAAGCGATTACTACTATGGACTCAGCTTATCACAGAAAAGAAAGTAGAGGAGCACATGCAAGAGAAGACTTTCCGAAAAGAGATGATGAAAATTATATGCAACATACTCTCTCATGGTGCAATGGCTCTAAAACAAAAATAAATTATAGACCAGTTCATAGATCAACACTAACTAATGATGTACAATATTTTCCTCCTCAGGAAAGAGTATATTAATGGTACAGTTTAATTTACCGTCAAATTCAAAAATAAAAAAAGGTCAATATTACAAAGACAAAACAGGATCAAAAAATATAAGAAAAGTAAATGTTTATAGATGGGATCCATCTAAAAATGAAAATCCAAGAATTGATACTTATGAAGTTGATATGGATAATTGCTCTTCTAAAGTTTTAGATATTTTAAATAAAATCAAAAATGAAATTGATCCGTCTATCGCATATAGAAGATCATGTGCTCATGGAGTATGTGGGTCATGTGCAATGAATATGAATGGAAAGAATGGTCTAGCGTGTACCAAATCTCATTCTGAATTAGATGGAGATATCGATATTTATCCATTACCACATTTAAAAGTCTTAAAAGATTTAATTGGAGACTTAAGCACTCTTTACAAACAATACGAGTCGGTTGAACCTTGGCTAAAAACAACAAAAATAAATGACAAAGAAAACATTCAGACAAAAGAGGATAGAGCAAAATTAGATGGTTTATATGAGTGTATAATGTGTGCATGCTGTTCAACATCCTGCCCAAGTTATTGGTGGAATGGTGAAAAATATTTAGGTCCTGCAGTTTTACTTCAAGCTTACAGGTGGATAATTGATAGTAGAGACGAGGACAGAAAAGAAAGACTTAAAAAAGTTGCTGACGAACTTAAACTTTATAGATGTCATACTATCTTGAATTGTACAAATGCTTGCCCTAAGGGCTTAAATCCTGCAAAAGCTATTGCAGAGATAAAGAAAATGCTTGCAACAGCTTGATTACTTAATTAAATAATTTCAATCATGAATTTAATCAAACATTTTGTTGGTGGAAAAATAACTCCAGGCAATTCAGAAAGAAAAGGTAAAGTCTTTAATCCTGCTACTGGAGAACAAGAATCTGAGGTCATTTTAGCCTCAAAATCAGACTTAGATGGTGCAGTTGAAATTGCACAAAAAGCTTTTGAGACTTGGTCATTAAATCCTCCACTTCAAAGAGCTAGAATAATGTTTAGATTTAAAGAGCTTATAGAAAAAAATTTTGATGAACTGGCAAAACTAATAGTCTCAGAGCATGGAAAAGTTTACGAGGATGCCAAAGGGTCATTAATAAGAGGATTAGAAGTTGTAGAGTTTGCATGTGGAATTCCACATTTACTTAAAGGAGAGTTTTCTGAAAATGTTGGAACAAACGTTGATAGTTATTCAATGCGGCAGCCTTTAGGAGTTGCAGCTGGTATAACCCCATTTAATTTTCCAGCTATGGTGCCGATGTGGATGTTTCCATTAGCTATTGCATGTGGAAATAGTTTTATTTTAAAACCATCAGAAAAAGATCCTTCATGTCCGATGAAATTAGCTGAACTTCTTCATGAAGCTGGTCTTCCTGAGGGTGTTTTTAATGTTGTAAATGGTGATAAAGAGGTTGTTGACGCTATATTAACAAACCAAAATATTAAAGCTGTTAGTTTTGTTGGATCAACTCCTATTGCTAAGTACATATATGAAAATGCAGCTAAAAATGAAAAGAGAGTTCAAGCATTAGGTGGAGCAAAAAATCATTTAGTTGTTATGCCAGATTGTGATTTAGATGGTGCTGTAAATGGTTTGATGGGTGCTGCATATGGTTCAGCTGGAGAAAGATGTATGGCGCAGTCAGTAGCAGTAGCGGTAGGAGATATAGGTGATGAGTTAGTCTCAAGACTATCAAAAAAAGCTGAAGCATTAAAAATTGGACCCGGTATGGATAAATCATCTGAGATGGGCCCTTTAGTAACCAAAGAACATTTAGAAAAAGTAAAAGGCTATGTAGATCTAGGAGTTAAAGAGGGAGCAAAACTTGTTCTTGATGGAAGAAATTTGAAATTACAGGGATATGAAAATGGTTTTTATATTGGTGGGTGTCTTTTTGATCATGTGACTACTGATATGAGAATTTATAAAGAGGAAATATTTGGACCAGTTTTATCTGTTGTTAGGGTAAAAACATTTGAAGAGGCTACAAAAATGATTAATGAGCACGAATACGGAAATGGAGTTAGCATTTATACTAGAGATGGAGATGCAGGTAGAACATTCGCAAGTAAAATTCAAGTTGGAATGGTAGGGATAAATGTTCCAATACCAGTTCCAATGGCTTTCCATAGTTTTGGAGGATGGAAAAGGTCATTATTTGGAGATAGTGGAACGCATGGTATGGAAGGTGTAAAATTTTATACTAAATTAAAAACTATTACTTCTAGATGGCCATCAGGAATTAGATCTAATCCTGAATTTATTATGCCAACAATGAAATAAAAAATGAGTAAAATTTCTTTAATAGGGGCAGGTCAAATTGGAGGAACTTTAGCTCATTTAATTGGTTTAAAAGAACTGGTGGATGAAGTTGTTTTATTTGATGTTGCAAGTGGAGTAGCAAAGGGAAAAGGTTTAGATATAGCCCAATCTTCCTCGGTAGATGGATTTAATGTAAAATTTTCAGGAACAGATAAGTATGAAGATATAAAAGGATCAGATGTTATTATAATTACAGCAGGTGTTCCTAGAAAACCTGGAATGAGTAGAGACGATCTATTAGGAATTAATTTAAAAATTATTAAACAAGTTGCAGAAGGAATAAAAAATAATGCGCCTAATGCCTTTGTAATTTGTATTACAAATCCATTGGATGTAATGGTAATGGCATTTCAAAAATATTCAGGACTCCCCGTTCATAAGGTTGTAGGGATGGCAGGTATATTGGATAGTTCAAGATTTAAACTATTTTTATCTGAAGAATTAAATGTGCCTGTAAAAGAAATCGATGCTATGGTAATGGGTGGACATGGAGATACAATGGTACCTCTTCCACGATTTACAAAAGTCTCTGGTCAACCATTGATGGAGTTAGTGAAAGAGGGAAAGATTTCTGAGGAAAAATTAGAGAGTATTAATCAGCGAACTAGAGATGGTGGTGCAGAAATTGTAAAATATTTAGAAAAAGGATCAGCATTTTATGCACCTGCAGCATCTGGAGTTGAGATGGCTGAAGCATTTTTAAAAGATCAAAAAAAACTTTTACCATGTGCAGCATATTTACATGGGGAGTATGGAATTAATAATGTATATGCAGGCGTTCCTGTTATCATTGGAAATGAAGGTGTTGAAAAAATTGAGGAAATCGACCTTAATGAAAATGAAAAAACAGAGTTTAATAATTCAGTAGAAGCAGTAATAAAATTATGGGATGCAGCATCTAAAATAGACCCTGACTTAAACAAAGATTAAATGAATATCCACGAGCACCAGGCAAAAGAAATACTTAAAAAGTATGGCGCGGTTGTACCCGAAGGCGTTTATGCTCTTAATGTAAATGAATTAATTGAAAAAGTAAAAAATCTCAAAGCTGATAAGTATGTATTAAAAGCTCAAATTCATGCAGGAGGTAGAGGAAAGGCTGGAGGAGTAAAAATTGTTGATAATATTGCTCTTTTGGAAGAGGAAGCGAAAAAATTGTTTGGTAAAACATTGGTTACCCATCAAACTGGACCCTCAGGAAGAGAGGTGAAAAGATTGTATGTTGAAACTGCATCAGAAATAGAAAAAGAATTCTATCTGTCTTGTCTTGTTGATAGATCTTCTGCGAAAATTGCATTTATTTCCAGCGATCAGGGTGGAATGAATATTGAGGAAGTTGCTGAAAAATCACCAGATAAAATAATCACTACTAAAGTAGATTTTAATGAAAGTATTTCAGAGGAAGACTGTAACAAAATTATTAAAATTTTTGATTTAGACAACGATGCAAGTAAACAAGCAATCAATTTAATAAAATCAATTTACAAAATGTTCATTGATACAGATGCAAATTTAGTAGAGATAAATCCTCTCATTTTAACCAAAAAAAACAAAATTGTATGTTTGGATGCAAAGATGACTTTTGACGAAAATGCATTATTTAAACATCCAGAAATTCAGAAACTAAGAGATTTTAATGAAGAAGAAGAAACTGAAATTGAAGCAAGCAAACATGATCTTGCATACATTAAATTGGACGGAAATATAGGATGTATGGTAAATGGTGCTGGATTAGCAATGGCCACCATGGATATTATTAAATTATATGGAGAAGAGCCTGCAAATTTTTTAGACGTAGGCGGTGGCGCATCCAAAGAAAAAGTTTCAGCTGCATTTAAAATTATCTTATCTGACAAAAATGTAAAAGGAATACTAATAAATATTTTTGGAGGAATAATGAGATGTGACGTACTCGCACAAGGTGTTGTAGATGCAGCAAAAGAAATTAAAATTAAAGTTCCTTTAGTAGTGAGACTAGCAGGCACAAATTTCAAAGAGGGAAAAGAAATTTTAGATAATTCAGGATTAGAGATTATTTCTGCAAATGATTTATCCGATGCAGCAAAAAAAATTGTTGAGGCAATTAAATAATGTCAGTTTTAATTAACAAGGATACGAAAGTAATTTGTCAAGGTTTCACTGGCGCTCATGGAACTTTTCATTCTGAACAATCTATTAAGTATGGAACTAACTTGGTTGGTGGAGTTACTCCTAAAGCAATTATAGAGGCAATTGATTCATCTATAGAATTGATTGTATGTATAAGTGAGGGAATTCCAGTTTTAGACATGCTTAAAGTAAAAAGAAGACTTTCGAACTCTAAATCGAGACTTATTGGTCCCAACTGTCCAGGTATAATAACTCCTGATGAATGTAAAATTGGAATAATGCCTGGAAATATTCATAAAAAAGGAACAGTAGGAATTGTTTCTAGGTCAGGAACATTAACTTACGAGGCTGTAGCCCAAACCTCAGAAAATGGCCTCGGTCAATCTACATGTATAGGAATAGGTGGAGATCCAATAAATGGTACAAATTTTATTGATTGCCTAGATCTGTTTTTAAATGATGAAAAAACTGAGTCTATAGTCATGATTGGTGAGATCGGAGGTACTGCTGAAGAAGAAGCTGCTGAATTTATAAAAAATCATAAGATTAAAAAACCAATGGTTGGATTTGTAGCTGGAATTACAGCACCACCTGGTAGAAGAATGGGTCATGCTGGTGCAATAATATCAGGGGGAAAAGGTAACGCTGATGAAAAAATTAAAATTATGGAAAAATCTGGTATTACAATGGCAAAATCACCATCTGAAATTGGAATAACTCTATTGAATAAATTGTCTAATTGATAACACCTTATTCGTGTATAATTATATTTAAAAATGTCATCATCTAAAAATTTAGAATACAAAAAAACTTCATTTCTTAATAAATCAAATAGTGCATTTATAGAACAAATGTATGTGAAGTATGTAAATAATGATCCAAATTTACCTGAGAGTTGGAAAAAATATTTTATTGATATTGGCGATGATATTAATTCAATTGTTAAAGAGGTTAATGGACCATCTTGGAGTCCAAGAAAAAATAAAATTGATGAGATTAAAATACTTGAAAATGAAATTGAGATTCTAGAAAGTCAAAATAAAGAAATAGATCAAAACGATATAGTTGCAAGTAACAGTAATTCTATTAAAGCAGTCTCTTTGATTAGAGCTTATAGACAGCGTGGTCATTTATTATCAAAAGTTGATCCATTAGAAATGAGAGAAAGTGAGTATCTTGACGAACTACATCCTGAAAATTATGGATTTAGAAAAGATGATTATAGTAAAAAAATTTACTTAGATGGTGTCTTAAATAAAGAATATTCTAACATAAAAGAAATTCTCTCTGTATTAAGAAAAATTTATTGTGGAAATATTGGTTATGAATATATGCATATTTCAAATCCAACAGAGAGAAAATGGTTTCGTGATAGAGTTGAAAAAGATGAAAATGCATTGAAATTTACAGTAAATGGAAAAAATGCAATCTTAAACAAATTAATACAAGCTGAGGGTTTTGAAAAATTCTTACACACAAAATATGTGGGATCAAAAAGATTTGGTCTTGATGGTGGTGAAAGTTTGATACCTGCGTTAGAGCAAATAATTAAAATTGGTGGTCAGTCAAATATTAAAGAAGTTAAAATTGGTATGTCCCACAGGGGAAGACTAAATGTTTTAGCTAACGTTTTACAAAAATCATACAAAAGAATATTTAACGAGTTTGCTGGTGAAATTAATAATACAGAGGAAGATAGCGCCGGTGATGTGAAATATCATTTGGGAGCATCTTCCGATAGAGAATTTGATGGAAATGTAGTTCATGTAAGTCTTACTGACAATCCTTCACATTTAGAGGCAGTCAATCCAGTTGTCTTAGGTCAAACTAGAGCAAAACAATTTTTTCACAAGGATGTAAAAAGAAATAAGGTTATTCCAATTTTAATACATGGAGATGCTGCTTTTGCTGGACAGGGTGTAGTAGCTGAATGTTTTGCCATGTCTGGTTTACCAGGGCATAATACCGGTGGAACAATTCATATAATTGTAAATAACCAAATTGGATTTACAACTAGTCCAAGATTTGCAAGATCTTCACCTCACCCATCAGATATTGCTAAAATGGTTGAAGCGCCAATAATTCACGTTAACGGTGATGATCCAGAGGCTGTAGTTTATGGATCAAGAATTGCAACAGAGTTCAGGCTTAAATTCAATCGAGATGTAGTTTTAGATTTAGTTTGTTATAGAAGATTTGGACATAATGAGGGAGATGAGCCCTCTTTTACTCAACCTCTAATGTACAAAAAAATAAGGTCACATCCTTCCACGGCAAAAATTTATGGATCAAAACTTATAGATGAGGATTTACTCTCAGAAAATGATTTAAATAATCAAATTAATAAATTTAAAACTTTGTTAGATGATCAATTTAAAACTGCAAAAGATTATAAACCAAAAATAGAATGGTTTGAAGGTGCTTGGTCGAGTTATAAGCCTAAAAAAGGAAAAGATAAAAAGGGAATTACAGGTTCGGATCCTGATTTATTAAGAAATATCTCAGATAAAATAAATGTAATTCCTAACGAAGTTAATGTTCACAAGACTATTAGTAAAATATTTCAAAACAGAAAAAAAACAATTGATCAAGGTTTTAATATTGATTGGTCATCAGCAGAGGCACTTGCTTTTGGTTCATTGTTGGAAGAAGGTTTCCCAGTAAGGTTTGTAGGTCAAGAC
>LULH01000231.1_pt1 | contig 13389 bp, 14 predicted proteins | sample 728201 | NCBI WGS metagenome assembly LULH01 (sample SAMN03860294, study PRJNA289734) | marine metagenome | biome: seawater column; feature: ocean; material: water; isolation source: Red Sea water column Station 169 - depth 100m | place: Saudi Arabia: Red Sea | collected 2011-10-15 | depth 100 m
GGTCTAGAGTCAGTTTCAGACGTAACTCGCACGATCCAATCAGAAAGCGTAACAGATACCACAACTATCTTCTCGCAATAAGTCTGCTAGGAAATCCTGTATTTGCTAATGTGTCAAACACTAGTGCTCCCAGTGCATCTGCCTCTGGGTCCGTTAGTAACTTTGCCACTCAGGTGTTGCAAGGAAACACTATAGAAAATCATTATGGAAACGGTATTAGATGCCAAGGTCCACAAATGTCATTTAGCCCGTTTGTCACTACTTCGTTTAATCAAAAGCGACCATTTGATTACACCTACGAAACGCCAGTGTACGATCCAAGCGTTGATGATGACGGAAATTTAATCAATCCTGGTAAAATTCTTTACTATCAACAAAACTATAGCGGTAACAAAGATTCTCTTGGATTAAATGTAGGTGCAGCATTAACTTTTACCTTTCCACTGGATCAACGATTTCAAAATGCTTGCTTAAAAAGTGCTACAACTCAGGAAAAAATACAAGCACAAATATTATCTAAAGAACGCCTTAACTATGAACTTGCAAGGTTAAAAAATTGTGGAGAGTTAAAAATTAAAGGTATATCATTTGCTAGTGATAGTCCTTATCATGATTTATGCAAAGATGTAATCGTTACTGAAAAGATGAATCAAGTATTACCCCATACTCATAAATTGGAGCAGTAGACAAGCACGGTTAAACTTGTCTACCTAGACGCCCTATCCATTGCCTTGGCGAATAGGGTTTTTTTATTTTACCTCATCTTTTTTATTCTTTGTAAGTTTTTTTATTATATTTTTCACTATTGGCTTAATAAGCTTTTCTAAAAAAATAGGTGCAGAACAGCCAACCAGAGCCAAGCTAAAAACAGCAGTAAACTGCTTATAACTTGGTATGTATTGGGAAATGAACGGTACGTCTTCATACAAAGTAATGCAATCTATCCCATTTTTACCACGTTCATAACCAATTACACGTTCTAACTTTAAATCATTTGCAAATGATCCTATTTTTAAATCTTTTTTACTAGGACAAGGTAGTATTTCTATCTCTTCATCTTTTTTTTTAGCGGCTATCTCAGGCTGTTGTTGCGGAGGTTGTTCTTGTTGTTGTTCTTGTTGCTCTGCTGGTGCGGTGTATTCAAAATTTGCAGGGTTATATTCAAGCGGTTCATAACTAGGAATATTAAACGTACCACAAGCTTGATATGTGCCTAATTCATCTTCATTAATAAGTCCTGTAAGATTATTCCTATGAGCATCAACACATCCTGGAATATCAACAACTGGTTTATAAATAATATCTAATATTGGTCGTTGTATTTCCCAAGACCTAATTCTTGGAATATAGACTTCTTTTATTTCAATTTTTGGTATTTTCGTCATCTATATCTCCGATAGAAATAGACCAGCCATCTTTACCAAACTTTCCAACTTCTCTTATCTTAGGCTCTTCTTTATTCTCAAAACTATCATGATACTTTTTTATTTCATTGTCTAGTTCAAATTGTAATTTTTGCATACGCAACCAGTGTACAAGTTTATCAATGTAGTATTTAATTAATTTTTTAAAAAATCTAAATAGCACTGATTATTGCCATTTACCTGTAACTTCCCAATCGATTTGTTTTTTATTTCTTTTCTCAATGTAATCATGAAACATTTTTGAATTATTACTCATTTCTATCATTGCGCCAGTTACTTTTGGCATTTTCTTGTCAATTTGATCAGGTAATATTTTATTTACAGATTTCATTACTTTTTCTAGCATCATAGCCTCAAACTGTGGGCTACTTACCCATTTATATGTAGCGTACCCTGCTCCTATAGTTGTTAAGCTTATCAAGAATGATAAAATGGATAAAACAGAGGAAATTTTATTTAGCATGGTAAAAGAAGCTATTTTTAAAGCAATAAGTCATAGCCTTATTATATCTATGTTGTTGATAATACCAACCATAGCACCTTTATATTTAATAACAGGTTTTTTTACTAGACAGATGACAGAAAAATCTAATTAGATTCTAATTTTTTTACTTTTGCTGATAGATCTTTAACAGCTTCTACTAATACACCAATTAGTCCGCTATATTGCAAAGTTTTATTTCCCTCATCACCATGAACAAGTTCTGGAAATACTTTTTCTACATCTTGTGCTATTACACCCATTGAATCAATAGAAGCATTATCTAATTTATATTTATAACCTGTTATTTGTTGTATTTTATCTAGTGTATTTGTAATTGGCTTTATGTCAGATTTATAAGCAATATCAGATGTTTCTGTTACTGTTCCCGTCACCGTTATACCCGTATCAGATGTGGCTAATTTATTTGAATCATTATAATATAAAATTATTTCTGCGTTTGCTCTCATAAAAATACTATTTTTTGTACCATTTCTGACATATAAATTTCCTGTGCCTGAATTGTCAATAAATGAGTGACTCCCATTATGAAATATCTGTAAATCTTGCGAATCTCCTAATTGCAGCTTACTGTTATCTGGTAAATTAAGTCCATCTGCTGATGTTTCGCAACGCTTCACATTATTATGATAGACCTCAACAGCCCCATCATCTACACACTTTATATGTACTTCTGTTCCATGTCTAAGTTCTATTGGGTGAAATAAACCATTAATTATATTTGTAGAACCATCGTGAGAGATTTCAAAATCTGCACCAACACCAAAAACTGCTTTGGCATTGTCAGCAAATTCTAAAGCGTTATCGGACTTGTCAAATACAATATTTGCAGATGCACCTGTAAAAGTTACATCATCATTTAGTGTAGATGTTCCACTAACATCAATATTTCCGTTTAAATCTACATTTCCATCATGTACTGCCCCATCATCAGTTACCGTTCCTGTAATATTTATTCCAGTTGCATCAATAGCTAATTTAGTTGTTAACGTACCAGCGGTCATTACTTGCAAATTAAGTTTTCCATCTTCTGTTGCATCACTTGCATCAACTATTACTGCTTCTATTGCAGCAAAATCGATTTCCTCAGGTGTGCCAGCATCGTTTTTACCTCTATAGAAAATTGTTGATATAACATCATTATCTTGACCTGCACCACTAGCACCCCTTCTGTGATATAGCATTAGGTTAGCAGCACTAGCAGCATCATCAGCATCAGATTGTAGTTGTAAAGCTTGACCTGTGAGAGATGTTGTTAAATGTAAAGGATATATTGGATCAGTTTCATTAATACCAATTTTATTATTTTTAAGCCTTATTCTTGATGCTAATGTTCCAGCAGCACTTGTCATAATATCTAATATTCCATCCTCAGAACCGTTTGTAGTATCTTCTATTGATGCAACAACACTTGCATAGTCGTGACTATTACCAGCCGAATCTTCACCCCTATAAACAAGATTTCCTAGTAAATCATCTGCTGCTGGTGAAGTGGAGTTTCTAAATAAAACAAGGTCAGGTGCAGTGTCAGCACCAGTATTACTATTTTCAATAATAACTTGATCTGTTGTATCAGTACTGAAAAGATGAAATTGTGCAGCAGGGGTTCCAGATCCTAATTGAAATCCTGTTGTTGTAAACGATCCAATTAATGATTGGTTTGCTGATATTCCTATTTCATTACTAGCAACTCTAAAAAAACCACTAAGGCCACTGTCACCTGTAAAACCTACGCTAGGACTAGATACTGTGCCATTAGGAATATTTTGTAAAATTGTTGTAAGTTGTATTTTTTTGTTTTTGTTAGCATTAGCACTTTCACTTACATCAATAACAGGAAAAACATCAGCCGCAACAGGTGCAGTAAGTTCTGTTAAGGCAGTTATTTTTCTGTCAGCCATTTATTTATCAGTAATTACTTCTATCTTACCCTCTAATTTTTCTAACATTGCAGTTTGTTTTTTTAAATAACCTTGATTTTCAATAATTGGTTGTGTGAGTCTGTTAACTTCTTTTTGTTTTTCTGTTATTTCTTTTTCAGCAACTTCTTTTATTTCTTTTATTTCTTGCTGCAATAACTGCACTTTACCAATTTCAATATCAAGTTGATTTCTAACTTCTTTAATGTCTTCTTTAATTAATTCAATAGGATCAGTCATAATAATAATGTTTTTTTTAATAATACCCAAGAACTTTAGAATATACAGTAGGTGTTTTTGATTCTGTAATCTGTGCTGTAACTTTATTTTCAATAGCAGTTACTTCATCTGTACCTAAAGCAGCTTTTGCCCATCCAATAGCAATTTCTTCAGTTATTAATCCAATTTCTGTAAAAGATTTACTATCAGGTTCTGCAAGAGCTACTACACCATAAGTATGACCAATATGAGGTTTTTGATCAATAATTTCTTGATCTCTTGCGTACCAATGGACATCAGTAACTACATCTGATAAAAAACCTACAGTTGTTGTCGCATTTAGAGAAGTAACACCCCAAACTACAGCCATAATCTAATTATAATTTTACTTAATATTACTTATAAATAAATATTTATGCAATATTAAGCAACAGCTACTGTACCAGCAGAATTACCAGTTCCTAATATGTGAAAATTTAAAGTTTGTGCTTCTCCAGCATTACTATCACTTGTTACTTTTAGTGTTGCTGTATCATTATTTTCTGAAATTGAAAAAGTTATATTATGAATACCACTTATTGATACTTTATCTTCTTGAGCTATAGCTGCTTGAGTTATATTTATTCCACTTCCTTTAAAACCAAGATAGACTTCATGAACTGATCCCCCTGCTGGATTAACAGTATCTTTTCTTAAAACAGTAATATGAAAAGCAGCAGAACCCCAATTATTAAAAATAAGGCAGTCAGTAGCAGTTGTTGACAAATTAATAACTTTACTTAAAAAATACAATTTTCCAGAAGATCCCGATCCTGTAGTTGTACTATTTAAACCTAATCCACCGCTAAAAGTAGCAATTGTTGAAGGGACAGCAGTGGTATTCCCAACTAAAAAATTACCAAGACTGTCAAATCTAGCTCTTTCGGAACCACCAGTTTCAAAAGAAATAGTATCAGCCGAAGGAAATCTCATAGATGTATCTGTATCTCCTATATGAATAATTTTATCAGGTAATTGTAAATCATTTGACATTACAACAACACCAAGTTTAGTTAATTGCCATTTTGCAACATTACCACCACTTTCATCATTGTATAGAATGTAATTATTATTACTAGCTGTTGATGATATAATCCATGTATCACCATTGTCATCGCCTTGATCAGATACTAAATTTATATTTGCATTTCCACCTTCAAAACCTGTAATACTTATTTTTGCACTACCATTTGGATCAGTGATTGCAATACCACTACTATCTAAGGAAAGAATTGTATTACCACCTCTTTGTAATTGCAACTCACCAGTACCAGAATCATTAATTATGGAATTGCTGCCGTCATGCGAGATGGTAAGATCTGCACCAGTTCCGAAAGTTGCTTTTGCATTATCATTAAACTCAAGGGCATTATCTGATTGATCAAACAATATATTTGCACCAGCACCAGTTAATTGTAAATCTCTTGCAATACTGCCATCTAAATTTATCAAGTCTATGAATGCATCATTAGCACTGTTTCTAATTTTTAATTTACTAGCGTTAGTATCAGCAAACGTCATAAACGCAACAGTAGTTGAAGGATCTGAAGCGTTACTATTATTAGAAAGGATCGCAGCTAAAACATTATTAAGATCTGATCTAAAGCTGGCACCAGATTGGTTAGCTAGATTGTAATCATGTGTTGCCATAAGTAAGTTATTGCAATGGATTTGAGAGTTTAGGCACCTTCCGCACCAAAGCCATTAGCTTGATATGAAAATGTGCGGTCAATAGCTGCGTTTGAACTATTGAAAAAAGTAATGCTAAAGCCTGTTCGACTTTCATTACTAATTACATAATAGTCCCCTGTAGCCATATTACTAGCAGTAATGCCTAATTTAGGTGTTTGGTAAAAGGCTTTACTAAAAGTTACCGCTTTTGCACCTGCACCGCTAGACATTGAAGCACTTTCTGTTCTGTTATCGAATAAAAGTTGATAACCTAATTCATCCACTAATGGTGTTTGATCATTAAATTCAGAAACCAAATCTACTTTAAATTGAAATAATCTCCCTGTGTATCTACCATTTTCCATCGGCACAAATTCACTATAAGTTGATGAATCTTCTTGATCGAATTTATTGCCATCTTCTAATAATAAAAATTCACTATTTTCATCCTGTATTTCATCATCACTAAATGCATCATTACTTTTTCTAAACTTTAAAATAGCATTAGTTTCATCAGGTATATCGCCATCAAAATCTGACAACTGATCAATTTTTGTAGTACGTAAATCAATAAGATCGTTTGGAATCAAACCTCTTATTTGCAAAATTCTATTAAATTGAACTGAAAAAATACCACCCAAATCAACTGTGTTTTCAAAAAAATATTCACCTGATTCTTTTAAAGTGTTACCAAAATCTATGTTTTGTAAGTATCCTTGTTCAAAATCAGATACATCATCTATAAGATCAGTTGATTCTAAAACAAGTGCATCATATTCATCAGAGTAAAAACAGTTATTGCGCTGCCCTTGAAATGGAGGTGAATCTTGATCCTCACGTATTTCTTGTACTAATAATTTTGGTAATTCATCAGGTAAATTTATTACAGCACTTACAGCATTAGTTGATTTATTATTTTCAAGATCTCTAAATTTTACAAGATATTCACCATTAAGTAATGGCAGCATAACATAGTCTGTTGTAGCAGATACTGTTCTTAAAAAAGTAGAACCTTGCCAAACACCAGTACCATCTGTCTTGGAAGAATGTCTTATAACTGCAACTAATTCTTCTTTATTACCAGCGTATGTTGGATCAATACTGAATTTTAAAATTGCTTCATTTTTTGTTGAAGCCTCAACAGTTACACTTATTGGGTCAGGTGGTAGTAAAATAGGTTGTGCTACAGGGGAGGCTGTAGTAGGTACAGATTGTTTTGGAATTGTAACTACAGTTGAGACATACTTTGAAGTTTTGTTATTGGGCGCAACACCCTCAGCCCTTACTTGAAATGTTACTACTGATAATGGTTTTAAATTGTCGATTTCAAAAATAGTATTTGACGTAGTTGCAAATTTATATGATCCATTACCAATTTTATATCTAACACCAAAAACAATAGCAGCACCATTTGAACCTCTAGACCAACTAAAAACCGCTTTACTATTAGCCATAATTAAATTGTATTAACAACAATCACAGAATGCTGTAAATTAGTAGGTGCCTCTGGTTTTTCATCAAAAGCAGTAATATCTGTATAAGCTAATTCTGAATTTGTATCAGCAGCAGCATAAATAGAATCGTTAAATTGCACACCTTCTATAGTATAAGTACCATCATTATTATCCATAACGTCTATACATCTAAATTTTTGATGTTGTAAAGTATCTGAAGTTATCGTGTAAACAGATTGTGATTGCGGTGCTGATGAAAATGCCCTTTTTGTTGTAACAGTTGCACGATTTACACTTTGTATTCTGCTTGATTCAACTGTGCCATTAGGCAAAGTAACATTTAAAATAAAAGAAGATGGATTGCTGCTTAAAACTGAAGATAAATTCTTATCAAGAACAATTGTAGTTGTAGTTGCACCAGAAGCAATTCTTCCAGCCCTTTGTACTCCTTGTCTCATCTCATCAGCTACTGCAAAAACTTGGCTTGGTAAAACAGCTAGACCATCTAATCCTGTTTTAAAAACTACAACATCTGCATCTAATTCCTCACTTTTCAACATCCATGTACCTAATCTTTGTGCTTGATATTTTGAGGAACAACCAAATGCAACTATATCTTTTACCTGGTATCCATATTTTGTAATTAAATTATAATCTTCAACAACTACTACATTAGGCTTATATAAATTATCTGGATCATTATATCTAACTCTTATTGAAGTTGACCTTGTTTTCAAAGACGTACCAGAATAACTGAAGACACCACTAATAACATTTGAATTGTTATAAATATGTACAGGGTCGACATTCGACCCATCCAAATTGCCATGATCTGCGCCTACATTAACTGTATTAGAACTCCAATAGGTCATACCCCTAAATGTACTAGCAAGATTTTGTAAGACTTTATAAGCTTCATTTTGTGCGGCAATGACAGTATTTATAGCAAACCTTGGCTCATTACCATCAGGAGTTGTAACTAATTGATTTGCATACTGTGCTAATGGGTACAAATCAACCCAGCTAATGTTTGATGCAGTCACAAAATCACCTGCCCCATGTTTATCACTGGTGAGCATATCGAAATAAATACATACAGGGCAGGTTGTCCAATATTTACCAGTTTTTAAACTTCCATTAAATGACCCATTAAAACTTAGACTACCATCGTTCCTAACAGTTGCATTATGTGGAATTTTGACTTTCAAACCTCTTACTAAATATGCTCTAGTAGGTAAAGAAGAAAAAGCTTCAGTTGAGATAGAAACACCAACACATGCTGTGAAAGGATAACGGCTTTTGAAATCTTGCCGCTCAATCATTGAAGTTAATAAAACACGATTTGACCTTGTACCTTCTAAGGGTGTATCTTCATCTATATCTTCAAAATCAGTTTTTTTAACTTCATAATCTTTTTCTTTGTCTGTTATTTTACTAATTTTAAAAATAAATGGAGCAGAACCAGTTAATTCTAATTTAGGTGTTTTAAACTGATATTCAGAAGTGCTTATACCAGTAAAAGATCTATCGTAAATTTTATTAAACCCTGTTCCTCTAGATTTTAATTGAATTATTACTCTTGTTTTTGCATTAAACAACTGACCTCTTGCAAGCCCCTCCATAGCAGTGCAAAACAGTGCAGGTATTGTAAAAAGAAAAACAACTGAAGTTGTATCGTCATCAGTAATTTGTTTTATAATTGAACCAGTGCCATAATTTCTAGCAGTAACTTTGTTTTTATTATTTTTTGTTTCACTGTAGTTAGTACCTATTTCTTCAGAAATGTTTATTAAATTTGATGCACCACCTTTTGAATAATCTGATAATTGCGCTTGATTTTTCGTACCTGTTCTTAATTCATAAGTAAAATGTTCATCACTAACATTTTGTTTATTATCAAATGATCTAACAGGAGTTTCATCTAAAAATATACCTTTTTTACCCTTAACAATACCTTCTATTTCACCCTCACATAAAAGATCAATTATTTTAATAGTAGAAGTAGAATTTAATGCCATATTTAATTTTTTAAATTAAAACCTGCTTGCAGTATTTTAAATGAAGCATTATTGAAATCAACACCAGTATCTATAATTTGAACAAAAACGTGATATATATTTTTTCCAGTTATGAATTGGAATGGTAGTTTTGTTAAGTAGTTATAACTCTGTGTTTTTACAGTTAATCCTTGTATTGTTGCCTGATTATTAAGAACTATATTACCAGATTCTTTTTCTTTTACAATTATTCTATAAGTAATAAATCCATCAATTCTTGTGGTTTTGTTATTTCCAACAAAATCAACTAGCCCTTGAACGCGAAACAGTAATTGAAAATCATCAACATCATTATTACCACCATCATTATTTGCATCTAGATTTGCTAAAAATCTTTGCTCTCCATCTGTTTGTAAATTTACTGTGAAAGTATTAAATGAAAGGTTTGTAGTACCTTTTATTGTATGTTTTGAGCCATTAAAAATTCTTGCTTCTAATCCACCTACTGTTTCATATTTACCTGTCAATTGCTCACCATTTAAACGCACAGAATCTAAACTTGGAGGTCTTATAAATTTCATTAATGGATCAGATTCGTTTGCAATGTCAATATCTGTACTTAAAATATGACCACCAATTAGTGCTTGACCATATACAACTGGAATCGTTTTACCAACTCCAACAGTGTTTGCTGCACCTGTATAAGCATAACTTTGCGATCCGTCAGAACCCCTTGTAATACTTCCAGCCCCACCAGTAAAGCCTGACAAAGGTGCATTAAAATCAAATTCAAAATTAGGAAGTTGTGGTTGTGGTGAAAGCATATCAGAAACACCTGATAACACAAGAGCAACACCAATCTTGCCAAGTACACCACCAATAACACCTGCAACACCAGTTGTTACACCAAACAAACCTGATGCACCAGCACCAGTTACTCCTAATGCAGTACCAATACCTCCAGTAGCTACAATTAATGCAACACCAACCAAAGCCTTACCTACACTTCCACTACCTGTAATAACAGGTGTTATAACTAAATCATTTTTTCCTAATGGTAATGCTAAATCGCTATAATCTAAAAACTGACCAGCTTGAACGACTGTAAAACCTATACCATTTTCGTGTGCAGTGGCAAAATATTTACAAAGATCAGGATGATTTATATAAAGTAATTTTAATGCATCTTTAGGCGATCTTAAATTATGATAAGTATGAGTTTTACCCCATTTATCGCCTAATTCATCTAGCAGCAGAATTTTATGCTGCATATCTAAAACACCCCACAGTTCTTCTTCTATAATAATGGTTAAAGTACTCTGAACAACTTACAGACTCGTATTTTTGATGCAGTATCATATCATTTTTTAAAAGAACAGCACCATGCATTGGTTCTTTTGTCCATATCTTCATTATCAAAACATCATTAGGTTTTCTTTCGTTTATATTAACTTTATAAAAATTTAGTTTACTAGCATCACTAAGAAAAATACTTTTACAAGTTTCAAAACATTCTGGTCGTTCATAATCTGGCAAGTTTATTCCTAACAAAGCATAATAGTCACGCACAATAGAATAACAATCAAAAACTCCATATTGCCATTGTCTACCAATTAAGGATTTATAATTTGCCATGTATCCTCTGGTAAAAGATAAACGTACCAAGGTATTTTTGTTGCAGTACAAGCTTTTTTATCCGCCTCGCTTGCATTACCTCCTTCTGGGTGACTATGGACTATATACTGTAGTTTACCCTTTGATCTTGCTCTTAAAAAGTCTTTAGGATGTATTGCAAAATTAATTTTTGGTGTATCTGAAATATTACAACAAGGGAAATAAATATTATTTACAACAATTCCACAAGATTCATTTGGAGCTTGTTTTATTGCGTGTTGTTTTGCTTTTTCTTTAAACATTATCACATCTGTAATCGTGCATTTAAGAAGCCACCAAAAGGTACTTTTGTTTTTTTTCCTGGAAATCTTTTTATACAGCTTGAATATTTATGACCACATTGATCTTCACTTGCCGTACTAACTGGATTGTCATTTGTATCAAAATATTTTGTTCCTTTATAACCACACTGCGTACCTTTATATAGCCAAGGGCAATGCTCAACAATTTGTCGTTTAGGTAATCTAAGATTTTGCATATTTATTTTACCAGTAAGCTCAAAGGTTACTGACTCAGGTGTTTCGGCTGCAACCCTGTCTATATACCAAATATCATCTGTTTGTGCTATTGCAGTTGGATCTGCACTTTCATTTGTAGGCGGATTAAAATTAACAGCATCAATAAATTTTTTATGTGTTTGTATTCTTTTTAATTCTGCATTTAATGGATTATACAAAAGCATTAAATTTGTAATTGCATTATCAGCATTCGCAACAGTAAAAGTAGGTCTTGGTAGCGTACCTTTTGTAACCTTATCAAAACCTTTAACTTCTACAGGTGCTGCTGCATATGTTATACCACCAAAAACTATATTACTTTTTATACTATTTGTTCCAGCGTGATAATAAAAAGTTTGATCTACACCATTAATAGCAGTAGTTAATTTTAGCTCAAACAAAGTAATTAAAGCAGATGGTTCTAGTTTTTGTATCTCCTCACTTATTTTGCTGGAAGCTGGTACTATTTGTGAGCTTGTCATGCTTCTGCAACCTCCTCAAAAATAGCAGTTATTGTAGCTCTATTTGCATATGGATTAGTTTTATTCCAATCTTTACATATAAAATTTCTACTAGTTGATTCATTTGGTGGTGTAAATGTAAAACTTTCTACTCCAGCACGTGCATCTAGAAAAGTTTCAATCTCGTCAGATTCTGTTTCAGTAATATTTGTAAAAGTTAGATTAAATACTTTTAAATTTTGATTTATACCAAATGTTGATCTTTGTGAGTAGCCTGATCCAAATTGTGCAATACGAATATTTGGTTTTGATATTTTTCTAACATTAAAATCAGGTGCTACTGTTGTTGGAAAATTTGCCATTTAATTTAATAAACCTCCAGCCATTTGTTGATTAACAATCTCTGCTTGCACTGCTGATGCGATAATTTCGCCTAGCTGTTCAGCAGATCTATCATCACCTTGCACAGATGATCCTGTAGCATCTACATTTACTACGACATTTGTAGTACCACTACCTACTGCCTCAACACCAAGATTACCAGAAGATGTACGTTTTAGTGGCATGATAGCTTCTGGTGAACCAGCCTCACCCATCAGACCTAATTTACCAGCACCGCCATATTGGAAATAGGTAGGCTCTGTAACAATTCCACCTTTTGCAAATTTCATCAAACCATCTTTATCAAAAATATTTCCTTTTGCAGAAGTAGAGGCAGGTGTAGGTGATAATCCAAATACACCTAACAAAGGTGTTATCAATGCTTGTCTAACATAAATTCTTGTAATATCAGCAATCAAAGAACGTGCAAAATCATTAAAATTTAATTTTCCTGTCATTACAAAGTTAACAAGAGCATCTTCCATTTTTTTAAATGCATTTACTGTTGCATCTTGTATTTGTTTATTTACATCTTTAATACTATCTAAATAAGATTGCATACCTGTTTTTATACTTTCTAACATTGTTGTTGATTTTTCAGTTAATGTCTCAGTATTCTCAATTGTTTTTTTATCTATATCATTTTGCTCACGTTTTAAATCATTAAGCTTTTCTTGCTCTCTTGCTAATTGTCCAGATAATCTTTTTTCTACCCTGCTATCATTTGTATTTTCTATTCTTGTTTGCAAAGATTCAATATTTGCCTCAACCTTTGCAATAGCATTATCAAGACCTATACCCATAAATTCTTTAAAAGCAGTTATTGCGTTATTTATAATTTTTATAATTTGTCCAAATACTTTTTGAAACTCAGCACCAATCGGTCTTAAAATATCACCGACATTATCTTTTAGATTACTTAATTCTGTTTGTACCCGATCACCTGCTGCCTCTGTACTTTGTGCAAGAATTTTTGCATTTTCACCATACTCACTAAATAACTTTTCACTAAATCCTAAGAAATCATCAAGCGTAACTTTACCTTGCTCTAATGCTTTATCTAGTTCTGCTGGAGTTTTATCCATTGAAGCAGCAAACAATGTAAATGCACCAGGCAAGCGTTCACCAAGTTGTTGTCTGAGTTCTTCTGC
>LULH01000378.1_pt1 | contig 13352 bp, 10 predicted proteins | sample 728201 | NCBI WGS metagenome assembly LULH01 (sample SAMN03860294, study PRJNA289734) | marine metagenome | biome: seawater column; feature: ocean; material: water; isolation source: Red Sea water column Station 169 - depth 100m | place: Saudi Arabia: Red Sea | collected 2011-10-15 | depth 100 m
GTTACTCTTTAGGTAATCTAGAAAGATTATGTGAGTTTACGGCAAATAGATTTGTGACATGGCAAAATGTATTAAAAATATCAGAACAAGTTGCTGCATACATAGTATCTGTTAGAAAAAGAGGAGAGAAGATTCTATCGGCAGATCCCAGGATTCGTGTATCCACAATCCACAGAGCAAAAGGTGGAGAAGCTGATAATGTAGCATTGTTGCTAGACTCAACGAAGGCATGTGTGGAAAGTCCAGATCAAGATGCAGAGAGAAGAGTTTGGTATGTGGGTGTAACGAGAGCAAAGAAGGAGTTACACATAATAGAAAAATCTGGACAGTTTGGATTTGAATTATGAAAAAAGAATGGTATTTACAAAGAGCAACTGACGAAGAAAACCCTAGTCCGTTTTGGGATAGTTACGTCCATGACATGTGCGAAGTCCTTGAAACCACAAACAAATCTCCTTTTGGTAAACCAATAAAAGAGTTTAAAGAAAATAAAAAAGACAGAAAATATTTTTTAGATCAAGCAGAGAAGCTAATCAATGGTCCGAGAGCCAAAGAGTATGGGCCTGCTAAATTTAATCACGAAAGAATAGCAAGAATATGGTCTGTTATATTAGACAGAGAAGTTACGGCACAAGAAGTTGTGGCTTGTATGGTTGGTGTAAAACTAGCCAGACTAGCAGAAACGATAGAACACGATGACAGTTGGGTCGATATAATAGGCTATGCTGCATTAGGTGGAGAAATTATAAATGACAAGTGACCAATACCATTTATTGGAACAAGACATAAAAGATGTGGCATGGGGGAATGTTGATTCAGACTGGACTCCACCCGAAGTTATACCAGATCTATCGCAGTACGATACGATAGCCATTGACTTAGAAACGAGAGATGAGAATCTAACAAAGCTAGGACCTGGATGGTGTAGAAAAGACGGACACATCATAGGCATAGCCGTGGCGGCTGGAGATAGTTCTTGGTATTTTCCAGTGGCACATACTGTGGGTAATATGCCAAGACGACCAGTGTTTCAGTGGTTGACAGATCTGTGTAAAGACACAACTAAAACATTCGTGTTCCATAATGCACTATACGATCTTGGTTGGCTTAGAGCAGAAGGTGTAGAAGTCAAAGGCAAGATCAGAGATACCATGGTTGCAGCGCCTTTACTAAACGAGAATAGAAGATACTATAATCTAAACTCGTTAGCTGGAGATCATCTTGGCACATACAAAGACGAAAAGATGCTCAAGAGTGCCGCCGAAGAGTTTGGTGTAGATCCAAAGTCTGGTATGTGGAAACTACCGCCTCGATATGTTGGTGCTTATGCAGAACATGACGCTGCAATAACTTTGAGATTATGGAACGAGTTACGAAAACAGATAACAAAAGAAGAATGTAGTGGTATATTTGAACTAGAAACTAGACTCACACCTCTGCTTCTTGACATGAAAACAAAAGGTGTACGAGTGGATTTAAACAGAGCAGAGCAAGTTAAGAAAGAACTGACTGCGTTAGAGAAATCACTTGTAGAGGAGATAGTCAAAGAAACTGGAGTTACGATTGAACCTTGGGTCGCCACATCTGTAGCAAAGGTCTTTGATGCTATGGGACTTGCGTATTCTCGCACAGAAAAGTCCAGGGCCCCCGCGTTTACAAAACAATTTCTTGCTAATCACTCTCATCCCATTGCGAAGAAGATTATAAAAATAAGGGAAGTTAATAAAGCCAACACGACTTTTATTGATACAATTCTTGAACACTCGCATGATGGTAGAATACATTGTGATTTTCATCCTTTACGTTCTGATGGCGGAGGCACTGTTACTGGTAGATTTAGCTCAAGTAATCCTAACTTGCAACAAATACCTGCAAGAGATCCATACATAAAGAAACTTATTAGAGGATTGTTTATTCCAGAAGAAGGATCTAAGTGGGGATCTTTTGACTATGCTTCACAAGAGCCTAGATGGCTTGTGCATTATTGTGCAACATTAAAAGGACTTGATAGACACCCACAGATAGATGATGTTGTGGCTTTGTATAACAAAGGCGAAGCTGACTTTCATCAGATCGTGGCAGATATAGCAGGCATACCAAGAAAACAAGCAAAGACTGTGAATCTTGGATTAATGTATGGCATGGGTAAAGGCAAGTTGGCAAACATTCTTGATCTGTCTGTTGATGAAGCAACAACTTTATTAGATAAATACAATGACAAAGTTCCATTCTTAAGATCTATTTCAGAGAAGACAACAAGGAAAGCTGCCGAGAGTGGGATTATCAGAACTTGGTTGGGCCGTAAATGTAGATTCAATATGTACGAGCCTAGATCGTACAAGTATAATAAAGCATTACCGATGAAAGAAGCCATTGATGAATATGGTGGCAAGGGCAGTATCAGAAGAGCTTTTACATACAAGGCACTTAATAGACTAATACAAGGGTCTAGTGCCGATCAAACTAAGAAAGCCATGGTCGATTGTTACGATGCTGGTCTTACACCAATGTTAACTGTGCATGATGAATTATGTTTTAACATACAAAACGACAAGCAAGTGGAGCAAATCAAAGAGATTATGTGTAATTGTGTGCCCGAACTCAAAATACCCTTTGATGTAGACGCTGAAATGGGGTCAAACTGGGGAGAAGTTGGATAGTGGACAATACAAAAACACTCAAAAACAAAAGTATTTCTAGGGTACAATCACACACGGACACTTTGTTTCGGCTCTGTGTGGCGATCTGAGAGCCTATTTTTTTCTGACAGGTTTACAATATGCAGTGATTTTGCCTATTTTACCATCTGGTAGTGGGACATCGGGCTGATTGTTCAAACGTCTGGCAAAATACAAACAACTGTTAATATTTTCAAATCTTTGTGTCTGATCTATCACTCTTTCGTTGAGCATGAAGATCAGAAGAAACTCTATCATTCATCTTTTGCCTTCCAAAAATACTCGTCTGTGTCTCCGAGTCTGAACTTCTGTCCGTTCTCAACTTGATATATCTCTGTGCTAACTTTGAAGTCTGGTTGTAGTGGTTTGTCTGGTGTCAGTGAATTGTCGTACACTCTCATTCTGTTGTTTGGATACAGACAGAATTGATTATTTTCTAGTTCTAGTAAGTTAAACGATTTGTGTTCTGCTGGTTTCTCACTGGTTGAGTAATCTATTGTGTCTATGCTTTCGTGATAGTTATCAAGAGTACAAACGTAAGATCCTTTCACGATACCATGGTCTCTTGTATAAACCTCAAAGTCCATAGATCCTATAAACTGTTTGCTAACTGCCACCACCCCATAGTCCATGCAATTCCAAAACTGGAGATTATAAAGATCCATATCTGGAGTCGGGGTCTGTGGTTCAACAGTAAAAGCACTAATAGGAAGTTTATCATAAAGAGCACCGTAGTCAGGCAGATAAGTTTCAAAATAGAAAGCTCTACCTGGAATAGACTTTGCTGTAACCCAGACACCTTTTACAAACTCTCCGTGTCCATCTTCGCCATCTCTTAAATATTCTTTACGAACCCATACATCTATAGAAGGTAAATTAACAACTAGTGTAGCCATTTATGTGTAAATCAAACCTCTTCTGTATCCGTTGACTCTATCATATGTGAGAATCTCTTTTCTGTTTGCGTCACCAACGTATGATACATGCACCCAACCAGAGCTTGGACCCTTGGCTCTTTCATAACATTCTAATATCAACTGATCGAAATCTAATTCGTTTGCTATATATTGTGCCAGTTCTGCATTAGCAACGCCTGGTATTTCTATATCAGCGGCCTGACCTTTGCAATGTTGGCTGGTGGATTTTGATCCTATGGCTCGACACAACGCTGCGCTGCGATATCCAGAGTTAACTACAACTGGCTTGTCAAAATGTTTACGAATGGGTTCAAGAACCCTTTCACATAGTGCCATCATAGCCACTACATGCTTGTCTCCAGGTGTGTTCTCTATGCCTTTTCTTTCTGCCGTTTGTGATTTCACAAACTCTGCTATAGTAAAATGTGGTGATAATCTACTCATCCAGTTCTCCTAGCTATATCTAAATTTTTAAGAATGTCATCTGGACTACTACCTAGAAAAGACGGATTTGTTCTAGTTAATGGACTTGTGCCCACATCCGTAGTTTGTATCGGAGCAAAAGATGGTGTAGTATCAACACTCGGTGGTGGTGTAGTATCAACCTTAGGAGGCAGTTGAGTTGTAACTGCTCTTTGATTTCCTAATCCAAATAAGTTAGACATGCTTAACTGATCTGAATCTATCTCTTTTCTCAAGGACATTCCTCTTCTTAATGATCGTAATGCGTTTATGTCACCAGTAGGAACATAAATGTTTTTCTTTCTTGCATCTTTTATTTTTTCTTTACTTGGTTTGAAAGGAACATATCTATCATTTAACAGAGAACTTGTCTCCTCCTCTCCTAATTGTGCATCCTTCATAATTTTTCTTACCTCTGGTCTTGTTAGACCAAGTGTTTTTAAATCATCTATTGTTGACGCATATTTTCTAAAAACTTTTAGTCTAGCATCATCTGCTCTTCTAAAAGCTGTAATGATTTGTTCTGGTGATGCTTCTTCGAGTCTTAAAACTTCGTTAAATAGTGCAGCAGTACCAGATCTATCTTGTTTAAACTCTTGTGCTCTAAACTCTCCTAGTCTTTTTAAATCTAATGTTTGTGTATTCAAACCAGTAAAAGCTCTAAATAGTTCTGCTCCTTGTTGATAAGTCTTACCAGTTGTCGGCTCCATCTCACCCTCTGGAGAAAACACACCTCGTAAGAATCTAGATTTTTCTATGGATTTTACACCTTCTGGAAAGTTGCCACCAGCTATACCAAGCTCTGCTCCGACTGGTATTCTTACTGGAACCATGCCTGGTATCAAAGTATTAAACAGATGTAACATAGACTTTTCAAAAGCAACACCAGAAGAGTCTTGTTCTCTATAAACCTTTGCACCAGACCTAGTTCTACCACCACGACCACCACCTGCTACAGGTGCTACATCTTGTAAAGCAGAGAAAACCATAGAGTAATCTATAAATGGAGTAAAGTATTCAGACAAAGTTTCAAATCCTATTTTTCTGACTTGTTCTCCTAAAGGCACACTTTGTCTTTCCGTTTCTCTGTATGTGTTTAATATGGTTCTAAACCCTCTTGATAATAAATCGTATGGGTTAGTGTGACTGAAATCTATAAATTCAGGATTACCATTATCGTCCTTGCCAACTGGTATTAACTGTGAGTTTCTCTGCCAACTAGCAGCTAATCTATTTATTGACTGTAGTTCTTCGTCACTAGTATCTGTTAAGTTTTGTGCAAACCTTTGTAAAGTATCACCCACAAGACCAAAGGCAGTCACACCACCCATCAATCTTTTCATTCCTATTTCTCTGATAGCTTGGACTGGACTCTCTAACTCTTTTGCAGCAGTGTCAAGAGTATTAAAACCAGTTCTTAATATTTCTGCGGGGAAGGCAATAAAGTTACCAAGAGGCACACCTCTTAACCCTTTTATAACATCTGGAACAAGCTCGTAGTTTGGAACTGTGTTACGAACAGTATCTGCCGCAGCTCTTCTTAACGCTTCATCCAGTCCTTCGCCTTTTTGTTTTCCTATGTGTCTAGCAAATGCAGACAGTTGTTGTCTTCTTAGAGTAGGATTATCTGCAAAATCAGTCCCTATTTTTGCTATTGAATTTCTTAATTTTTGTAATTCAAAAGCATAGTTGTATATCTTCCAAATATCATCACCACCCTTATAGAGACCTTCTGCCGTGTCTAAGAATCTCCTTGTCATATTCATACTGCCTTTTAGAGCAGTCTTTGACATACCTTGCAGTCCTTTACCATCTGGAGGAGTTTCTATTATGGATTGCTGTCTAGCTACAGAGTCTTCTACTGCTTGTGGTCTAACACCCAGAGCAATATCAAAATCAGAAACACCCACTTCATCTGCTACGCCAGTTCTTTGCGCTGGAAGACCCGTGATCCCTGTGCCTCTATACCCTAATCCTTGACGCAAGTTAGCTTGTATTTCTCGGAGTTGAGCCGAACTACCGATAACACCTCTGTTCTGTAGATCTACTAGAAAATCTAAAACCTCATCATTTAAGGAAAAGTCAAATCTATCGTTGGCAAATTTTGACACTTTACCAGTGCCTTTTAATTTAAGTTCTTTATCAATTAAATCTCTTAGAACTAAATCTACTGATTCAAAAAGACTAGCGTTCTTTCCCACATTACCTTGTGCAAGAGCAAACAAAGAAGCTGATGTTACGTTTCTTACTTGTGTGATTGGAGATAAAATTGTTTTTGCGTATTGAGAGATACCTTTTAACTTGACCATAGGATAGTAAAGTCCTCTTGCTATATCTCCCATGACACTTGTTCTTTCATTAATAACATTACTCATAGCTTCGTACATGGGTTTTGGTATGGCATATCCATACATCTCACCAAACACACTTCGTGCAGCAAGACCCTCTGGATCAAAACCAGACACGGAATCTCTGCCAAGAATGACATACTCCAGTCCTCTGCCACCTCTTCTTTGCACACTTTCCATGACATCTTTTAAAACAGCATCTCTTTCTGCTGATGGTAAGTCACGAAGAGATGTTATTTGTTCTTGTGGTGCTCTTGTTTGATTTATTTGTACAATTCTTTCTCTAACTAAATCGTTTGTGTTTATAAATAAAGGTTTATCTGCTCTAGGATCTGTGTTTCTAATTATATTGTCTGCGGTTCTTTTAAAAGAAGAATAGAAAGCATCTGCTGCTACAAAGTTAGAGAGCTCTCCCACGGTGTGCATGTATGCTTCTTTTGGATTTCTAACTTCACCAAGTATGGATCTAATAATTTCATTATCAACTTTTGATTTATTTAGAACTGCTGGATTAAGTCTAACAGTCGGAACAGTTCTAGCTGCTGTGCCGTATGCTCCACCAGAACTGTGTTTTAAACTTTTGTAATATTTTGTAACATTGTCTATGTACCGTTCTGCTTGTCGTCTTGTTAACGCAAACTGACCGACACCTTCTGGACCTTCTCTCTGTAACGATCTAAATGTGTCTACAAACTCATCAGAAATTCTAAAAGTTTCTGGTTCATCTTTTAAAAATTTTTGAACATGTTTTATGTCTACTGCTTTACCATCTACAATCTGATCTACAAGAGCCTCTCTCATGTCGGGTGCTAATTTAAAATTATCATCGTTAAATAATTGATATTGTCTGGAAAGATAACCACCATTTTCTATGTTATTTTTGACTTGTTCTACAAATTGTCTTCTAGACATCAGACCACTAGTTGACACTTCTGGTAAACTTTTAGCAGCACCAGTGTCTATAACCCTCTCTGATAAATCGTCAATAATATTTTTTGCTTTTAGAAATTTGTCAAACAATGCTTTAGGTATTTCTAAATCTTTTTCTGTTGCTCCTTCTAAAACATCCATGAAGTTGTTTATAAGTTTTTGTTTTGTAAAATCTGGCAGTCTTCTGTATTCTGAAAATTCTTTGTTACTTGGACTTAGAACCTCTGCGATTTGTCTATCAACTTCTTTTAATGCTTTCTCTGCTTTTTTGATATCACCTTCTATAGCTGGATTAACTAGAGACTTTACTCTTGCTACGTCACCTGGCAAGAACGATCTATATCTGAAGGCAGATAAAGTTCTAGCAACAGCTCTGTCTAATGTATTAATAAGGCCTGGATCAGAGGACTCACCTTTTAAAAATCTTTCTTCTTGTTTTGCAATAGCTTCTGCTGCTTTTTTGGATCCAGCTCTCAACACTCTTGAACTTACTCCAGCACCAGCACCGATACCTGCACCATACGCTGCACCAGTTGCCACCTTTCCAAAATCTATATCTTCTACATCTTTGCCTTGAGCCAGTTCATCAACTGTAGCCGCACCAGCACCAATCGCTGCGCCTGGCACTGCAAGACCAACTTCTCTTCCCGCTCTGGCTCCTATTTTTGCAGAAGTGCTAAGACCAGCACCAATCACTGGTGGTAAAGCACCAGCAAGAAGTGACCCAGAAAGACCATGAGCCATGACTTTATTGTATATTCTAGCTGCAGCTCTTTCTCTGCCTTCTAATCCTATAAGATCTTCAGTTTGAAAAAAAGGACCGTAGCCACCTTCAAAAAAATCACCCAAAGATTGTGTGCCATCTGTGGCTACAACTGCATCTGCTGCACCTGCCGCCGCCATTTGTTGTGCCGCCAGTCCTAGTTTTTGACTTTTAGTTAAGTCTTTCATTTCAAGAGGTTGCTTTGTGATCTTCATGGTTTTTAAAGACCCAGCATCGGGTTTCATGCCTCGTGTGCCTCGTGCCAACTTACCAAGTTTACTAAACTTTGATACGGCAGCCGCGGCTCCAAGACCTGGAATACCAAACTGAATAAGACCTTCTGTTATTTTACCAGCGGCTCCCGCTGGATCGATACCAAGATCGTCTCTCATTTTATTGAAACCTCTAACTACAGCATCTGTGTAATTAGTGCCTGCACCAAGATCTATAATACTTGTCACAGTTTCTGCTATACCTTGTGGTATGGCTATTAATCCAGATCCTACACCCTCTGCTATTTCTTGTAGAGTTCCCTCATCTTCTGGATCTAGATAATTACTTGTTCCTTCTTGTGCAGTGGCTTGATCGCCTGAAGAACCAAAGCGAGTTTTGATAAAAGCCTCTGCTTCTTCTTGCGTAAGATCTTCTTTGATAAAATAAGTTTTACCATTTACTACATAACTAGGCATTTAACCACCAGTGCTTAGTTCTAGAACATCTGCATAATCATCTTGGTTTGTGCCACCACCACTTTTACTGCCTTGTAAATATTTCTTAACATCTCCAGACAGTGAATTTTCTGGTATGGTTATACCTGGAAAGTTTCTCTTCTGACTTCTTACAAATTCAACAATTCTGTTAAATCTATCAATAGGATCTGATAAACTACCTAAATCTTCCATTAACTGTTCACCAGCTATACCATAAGATTCTTTAATATCATCGTTAGCGTCTCCAAAACCTGGAGGTTTTGGAACTATGCTAACCTGTCCAGTGTTAGCAATGTTTGTTCTCTTTATATTAAACTCACTAAAACTTTGTCCTAGACCGCCTTTACCTTTTTTCAATTCTTTTAGATAATCGGAAATGGCTTTTTCACCTTTCGGAGTCAACTCGTATTGATCTAAATAACCTTCTTCTCCATAAGGTATTTCTGTTGTGATACCTTGTTTTAATTTCATGTCTTTATTTGCTTTTAACAACGAGATGATTTCTGGTTGTGATCTTAAGATAGCCGCTCTAAATGTTTTTTCTACGTTATCTTTCGTGACTTCTAATTGCTTTTCTTTAAATTGCATATCAGCAGCTGCACCTAATAAATCCGAGCTAAACTTCAATTCTGTAATCTGTTTATTGAATTGATCCAGTGCTTTCTGTCTTTGATCTCCCACAAGTTGTCTTTGAATATTTACAACACCTTCCATCTGTTGTAGTTCCAAAGTTCTCTTTGCAAGAGCCTCTGACTTAGCGTCTTTTAAAAGATTATACATAGTGTTTCGTGCTTCTCGTCTATCTTCTCTTAGATTCTTACTTAAACGATTTACATCTTCTCCGTATCCTTGAAGTCCTACACCAAAACCTCTTGCTATATTTGTTATAGCATTGTCACTTTCACCAGCTGCGATAGCAAGACCAGCTTTCATCATGTTTAAAAATATAGACGCTTTTCTATCTTCTTCAAACTCACCTTCTAGCTCTCGTGGGTCAAACCCTAATAATTTTATTGCATCATCTTGTACGTCTGCAAGTGTAGGTTCTTGTCCTTTTTCTTGCATTTTTGCTACTAATGCGTTTGTATTCTCAACAATTGTTTTACCACCCAGTTTTATATCCTCTGCACTTGCAAGGCCTGTGGATAAATTAGCAACTGCCGTCTGCATCCTATCAGACAACTGTTTTTGTTTTGACTGAAAGCCACTTAAAATATTTGGTTCGGGTGTTGTCCCAGCGTTTGGGTTTGGTTTTAAATCTGCTTTACCAGATCCCTCATTTGTAAAAGGAGCTTCTGTAACAGGCACATCTCCACCAAAATAATCTGCATCTGCGTCATCCATTCCAGCACTTTGGGTGCATCTTTTATCTTTTGTTTTCTTGCAGCTTCTTTTAGCTTCTCTAAATTACTTTTTTCTAATTGTTTTTTTCTTTGTTCTTCTGTGCCGATCCCTTCTATGTCTCCAGTATTTATCTTTTGAGTTGAATCAATGACATTCGGAAAAGTCGTAGGATTTCCTATCAATTCTGCTACGCTTGGCTTCACATCTTTATACATGGGTATTTGAAAAGTATTTGTGGCAGATCCCGTCAATAATGGATTTGCATTTGCTACACTTGCTCTAATCAGATTTGGACTGGAAGCCATGATACCAGAGGCTTGATTGTTCATGCCAGGCACTCTGAACATTGGTCTGTTAAATACACTCATTATGCTGGAGTCCTTCGTCCAAAGAAATTAGGAAAACCACCTGCAGCGCCAACTGCTCCAAGACCCGCGATCCCTAGTCCAAGAAGTTGTGAACCTGTGCTAGGTCGAGGCGTACTGGTCGTAGTCGCAGTCTGTTGCAGTGATGGTACACCTTTAAAAATATCAGATAAGAAACCTATTTTTTGGAAAGGCAATGCTTGTTGAGCTAATAGATTTTGTTTATCAATATCAAGTTGTTTTTGCGTTTGACCTTGTTGCAGACCACCTATTCCAAGTAATGTATTTATATCTTGCACACCCATTTGTTGTCCTAACTGACCAAGAGCCGCGGTTTGTGTACCAAGACCCGCGACAGTTTGACCCAACTGTCCAGTAAGTTGTGCTTGTTTTAATTGTTGTTGTGCTGCTTGTTGAGCTAAGTTTTGTGCTTGTTGAAAACCTTGTGATCTTAATTGTGCACCAGTTCTTGCTTGTTGATCCATGACATTTCTTGCAATTTCACCTTGTGCAATACCTTGTCTTGAACCACCAAATGCACCAGCGCCCACGGCACTTGCTGCTAATTGATTCTGTTGCATAGCACCTTGTCTTGCTATGTCGGCTTGTGTTGCTGCAATGACATCTTCTGTATAAGGATCCATAAACTGTTGATAGTCAGTTGGAGAAAAACCAGCACCTGCAACGTAGTTTTGTGCAGTTCCTAACTGTCCAATGCCTTGTCCAATGGCTTGTGCTCCTTGTTGCAGAAAAGGTTGAAAAGAGCCAACACCTTGAAGTGCTGATGTTATTGCTTGTTGTTGTCCTTGAGAAAGATCTGCTAGTTTTGATGGAGCAAAAGGCATAGTGCCGTCATCTGCTAGATTCTTTGCACTCTTAAAAATATTTGCTAAAAAGTCCTCTTGAAACTTTGGTAGTCTTGCTTCTTGTATAACTGTTTGTGTAGCCATTATGCGACCCTCTCTAGTTCAGACATCATTTCATACATTCTTGCAGCTCCGATGTCTCTGTCTCCACCACCTGCTCCTCTAACTGCCTTTGCAGTTAGTACAAATTCACCATCTGATAGCCTTGCTGGTACAGAATCACTTGTGCCTGTTCCAGGTCCGTTTACCTCACCACCACTAGCAGAGAATATTGGGTCTATACCTACTTCTCTGTCTCTTGGCATAATACCTTGCTTTTCTCTTAGGTCTTCAAAATACTTCTTTCTCTCTTCATCATCATCTAGATCATAACTCTTATCGCCAATAATGCCAATACCTAACATAGATTCACCAACTGGATCTGGTCTTCGTTTAAATTTTTGTTGTTCTGGCTCTTCTGCACCTAGTGCTGCAAGAGTCCCAATACCTGCGGAAGTTATATATGAGTTTTCTTTTGCAAAATCGATTGCCTTGTTAAAAAAACTTGGAGTATCTGCTGACTTTACTGCTATATCTGCCAGTTCACCAGTTGCCATGGCTCCAGATCCATATTGTGTGGGAAGTGCCGCGGCTTTTGGAGTGAAAAAACTACCACTCGCAGCGTATCCACCAATACCACCAAGAAGTGCCGCCTTCAATGCGTCATCTGTGTCATAACCTGCAGCGAGTGATCCTATACCAGCACCCAAAGCAGAACCTATGGCAGCAGAACCGAGTGGACCACCAAGAGCAAAACCGATGGTTCCACCTATAACTGGCGCTGCTTTCTTAAGAATCTTTTTAAAACTTTTAAAAATACCCATGATTCAATACTCTATCAATAATTACACTTTTGTTCAATGTTATATTCTAGTTATCGCACTCGTTGTTACTCTTGTTTTAGACAATTCTTGAATACTAGCTACAACATGCAATCTGTTTGCAGTTGCGGCCTGCACTTTTAATATCTCTCCACTCTGCAATATTAAATCTTTTGTAAGTAATTCTACAGTTGTGTTAGCTCCCACGGCTTTGACTTTGAATAAACTAAATGTGTCACTGCCACTTACAAGTGTAACTGTTATCGTGTCTGCATTTCCACTGTCCTCTGATACTAGTATAGAGTTAACAACGGCTGCATTGAAATCGGCATCACTAGGAACTGTAAACAAAACTGTATCATTTGTTGTAGTTAAATCTACTTTTGCGTTTGTTATACCTTGAATATACTGAGGAATACTGGTTATAAGCATTAGCGTCTACCATCCTCTCTTATATCTACTCTAGGTGTGCCTAATTTATATTTTGTTCCTAGTGATGTGGAATCAATTCTTAAAGCAAAAGATCTACCTCGTAAACGATAATTTAACTTTTCTGTAAATTGTTCTACTGGACTAGTTGCAGATCTTTGTGCTGTATTAGATGTTGACTCATTAAAGTTAGCACCAGGATTATTTCTTGATTTCATAGTAAAGGCTACGTCTGGATTAACACTCGTAGATCCGTTGAATGTAATGTCTGGAATAACTTGCTTTATAAACAAGAACTTATCGCCTTCTCCTATATCAATAGCTGAAGATTCAATGAATGATGTCATAGCAGATCCATCATCATCAAATCCTACTTCATGGTTGTAAAGATACTGATTACCAGTGGCTTGTGGTAAGTTTCTTATACCTCTATCGAGCCATGCTTGTCTTACAAGTGTGCCATAGTACCAAACTTTTTCTAAATAATTATAGGCAACATACTTATCTATTTCTGTACCAGCAGATGACGGATAAAACCACAAGATCTCACTAAATTCAGAATTAAGTCCTACATGCACCTTGTCTCGTTCTTCAAAGTTAAAATCTAAAAACACTTTGTCTTTAACTGTGCATGGTAGTTGTATTGTTTGACCACCAGAATAAACGTAGAACGTATCTAC
>LULH01000574.1_pt1 | contig 13328 bp, 7 predicted proteins | sample 728201 | NCBI WGS metagenome assembly LULH01 (sample SAMN03860294, study PRJNA289734) | marine metagenome | biome: seawater column; feature: ocean; material: water; isolation source: Red Sea water column Station 169 - depth 100m | place: Saudi Arabia: Red Sea | collected 2011-10-15 | depth 100 m
TCACATACATGCCACTGTTTTCTCCACCACCGTCGTCCAAGCACATTTGATATCTCCAACCACCTTCATTGTCTGTGTGGTTGCCGATCTTGGTGTTTGGTCCAACTGTCATTATCGCAACATTGGTCTTGTAAGGAAATTTTCTTAGTATGCTGTAAAGTATTGGATAGTCAGCAAACTTTTGACCTTCGTGTTCTCCAGACTGTATACCCAATGCCCGCCACTGTCCGTTAACATAGTCACCTGACTTGTCATCAAAGTCCTCTGGTAGTCCTCTCACACTGTCTGAGAAGTCCTCTGGATCTAAAAAAGTTTTGTTAGGTTGTGAATCGAATTCGTGTTTGATGTTCATCCAGTGTTTGTCCAACTGTCTGAAACATTCTCCCTGCTGTCCGTGGTAAAAACTTTTATCAAGCATTCAGTATATTAACATTTTTATCATGTATCTGTCTATCATGATCCTGCCAATTACTAAAAATATCTTCGCCGTGGTTTATAAGTTCCTGTTGTTCACTTAATTCGAAGTAATCTGTGAACTCTGTTCCGTTGATTATTATTCTTCTATTAACGTTACCAAACACATACACAATTACTTCATCATCACCTAGTGACACTCCAAGCCTACTGTCTTCTACTCTAGTCCATGCACCATCTTCTTTTACCATGTGCGTTCCTGATACTTGGATTCCGTTGTAATCATACAGATTGTCTATCAAGAATTTACCTGTTGCAAATACCTTGCCACCAACTGATACTGTGTCACCTATGTCCACTTGCTCAACAGGTTTGAAAGATCCGTCTGCCATTGAGCTGATACCTTCACGTATGCTTCTGTGATCTCTCTCCATACTCCTGAGACTTTTGTATAGATGTTTGTTACATCAGTCCATACTCCACTTATCTTAGTGCTTGACTGCACTCCAATATTGAAAACTATTACTGCAAGTCCGTCTGCTCCGTTACCACTAGTGGCCGTTCCTCCAACCGCAACACCGGATTGATAAAATGCCTCTGATGTTCCACCTGGCGTAACTCCAGATCCATTTGATTCTGTTCCACTTGCTGGTGTTGTGTTTGTTCCTGAGAAGCCTCCTGTGCCTCCGTTGTCACCTGATCCACCGTTTCCTGATTTACCACCAGCGGCTCCTCCGCCGCCTGCTCCACCACCACCACCGTCACCCGAGTGGTCTTTACCTTCTTCACCCAAAGTTGCCGGTGAGTTTGCTGTTGCTGATCCTGTGTTAATACCTGATGTACCGTTGGACGACCTACCTGCGCCGCCACCGCCTCCACCGCCGCCGGCTACTGCCACTGCTGTCGAGTCTATGAATAATGTTGTGGCTCCACCTGCACCACCGCCTGCTCCTGAAGACCCTGACGGACCTGAGTTACCGCCGTTTCCTCCTGAGAACTGTGTCTTGCCTTTTCCGTTGTTTCCACCATTAGCGTTACCACCACTGGCTCCGCCAGCTCCGCCACCACCTACTGCTACTTGTATATGTCAATGCTAGTCGTGCCTGCAGGTATCGTGGCTTGTTGTAGTGTTCCGCTGTATGTGAATGTTTTAGTTACTGTAGGCATGTGTTACTCCTACGTTGTATATTTGAACCAGAAGTCTCCGTCATTGCCGCCACTTGGATCTGATGTTGAAACTGTTTTTGCAGAACCGCCCCAAAGGTCACCAAATGTTACTATTGCACCAATCGTTGCTACTGTCTTGTTTGAAGTGTCTCCCTCTGATATTGATCCAACTGAGTTCAATGTCAATGAATCTAGAGTCAAACCACCTGCCGACGATGATTTTAAAGTAGTAGAATGATTTGACGCTCCGTCGTCTGTTGTGTCCGCCGCTCTTATAATTTGTGAATAACTGCCACCTTCTCCTGCTACGAAATGATTTTCTGACACATCATAAAACAATCTGGCATCATCTGAGTCTGATGTTTCTATGATCAAACCTGAATCAACTTCACTGTTTCCTGTGTTTAATTTCAAGAATGCATCATCAACAACATTGATGTTGCTTCCGCTCTTTTCAAATTCGCCTGAAATTGTTAGATTACCTGTGATTGTTAGGTCACCAGTCATATCAATGCCACCGTCTGCACCTGTCAACGTAAGAGGTGTTTTTGTGACTCCTCCATCGTTTACTGTAAATTTCATATCTTTGTCTTGGGTTGTCTGTGCAATCGTAACGTCATTGCTTGAAACTGTAATTGTCAATTCTTGTGAGCCACCAATTAATATTCCTGAATCTGTGTCTATTGTCAAAGCGCCTGTTGTGGTGTCAGCCGCGTCTGCTCTTAGGAAATTACCTCCAGCGATGACAGTTGCAGAGGTGTTTGATGTTCCAGATACATCTATAGCAGATGCCTGTGTGTTAGTACCATCGAACACTGCACCCAAAGTTGAATTTAGCGTGAATCCTGCCTTGATTGTTGCAAATCCTGTCTGTGTCGCACTCGGTGTGAATGTTTCCTTAGAAAGTATTGCTACCCTGGTGTTGCCTGCGTACATAGATGAAACAACCTTGTTTCCACCTGAACTTGCTAGTGTCTCTATTAGCCAACCAGATAGTGTCTGTCCTGCTGTGTAAACTGGACCAACTAATTGGAATGCTGATCCTGTGTAAACATAAAGTTGATCATTGTCTGAATCATGCCAAAGGTCACCTGCTCCTGGACTTGTTGGTGCAGAGTTCTGTGATTTTGCTCCGCCGGTTGGTTTGAAGCTTGATCCATCGTACACTTTTAATTGTGAAGTTGAAGTGTCAAACCATAGTTCACCTCGTAACGGTGATGATGGTGCTGATGTTGATGCTGAGTTTTCAAGCAATTTGACTAGGTTCTCGTTTAGTCCTTCACCAAATCCTGAGAAACTTTTTCCAAAAAGTGTTACACTGGTACTGTTGTCTGAAGTTCCATCAGTGATTGTTGCTATTGCTGTTCCGTCTGTTCTGTTAATTGTGTACGCCATTTGCTTATATTTATTGTCTTCCAGCCACAATGTTAATTGTGCCTATTTCGGTTGAATTGTACTCTTCTAACGCTTTTCCTATTACTGTGCCTACTTTAGGATCATTGCCTTTCCTTGCCACACCAGGAAATTGAGAATGAGTTACAAGCATGTCACCTTTGCTAATTTGTCCTACTACTTTACATGGTACTTTTCCTTGTAACGCCACCGGTTGTCCTACTGCTTTGGAGTTCATCAAGTAAGCTGGATTCTCCGAGATTACCCCTGCCACTCTTGGATCTGCACCCATGCTTGAAACTGTAATTTCTTTTTCTCCACCAAATATAACAACCGTTCCAACTTCATATTCTGAGTCTGATTCGTATATCTCTGCCAAGTCAGCATATTGCGCCGATGTTGCTTTAGCATGTACAACGTTGTATCCTAGGCTTGAAGATCCTATGTCATGTGTTGCATCGACATCTGGCACAATAGCCCTAGATGTCAACGTGCCCGTCATTGTTCCACCAGATAGAGGCAGGTTCAAACTCGCTGTACCTGTAAGATCTCCTACTACATTTCCTGTAAGGGCTCCTACAAAGGCTGTTGCCGTTACTGTACCAGATACGTCTAGTTCTGATGTTGGTGTTGTTGTCTTTATTCCAATACGAGATAATGATCCGTCCATGGTCATCAGTGTGGTTGTTGATCCACCATCGTTCACTTTGAATGTGATATCTGTGTCTGATATGATGTTTGAAATCACCACTCCTGTGCTGTCTACTGCAACATTGAAATCACTGTCTGCTCCTACTGTTAATCCTGTATCGTTAATTACTCCAAGTGTTCCTGAAGTTGTGTCGTTCTCCGTAGACTTTAAAAATGTTGCCGCCGCCGCTCCACCAAGAGCGTCTGAGTCTGTCGCAGAATAAGGTTACCGTCGTTAAACCATTTAGTGATGTTCTGTGTTACATCTGAGGAATCTAAAATTGAATCATAAACAAATCCGTTTGTGTTACCTGTCGAAGTTGGTGGACCTACTAAAACATTTGACGCTCCATTGTAGTAATAAAGCTGTCCTGTGTCCGAGTCGATCCAAAGGTCACCTTGTGTGATAGAGCTTGGCGCTGACGACTGGTATGGAACGTTACCACCTGAAGGCACAAAAGCTGAACCTGTGTACACTTTTAATCTTGATTCACCTGAATCATACCAAAGCTGTCCTGTAATTGGTTTGGCCGGTGCTGATGAATTCGAAAAGTTTTCTAACAAGGCAAGAAAGTTTTCTGCAATGACTTCCCCGTACCCAGCGTAGCCTTTTCCTATAAAAGAAATGTCTGTTTGTGTGTTTACAACGCCATCCTGTACTGTGTACTGATTTGGCGATGCCGAACTGTTTGTCCTGTTTACTGTGTATGCCATTTATCTAATATCCAGTATTACTGCCCGAAGTTGTTCCACTGACAGTGTTAGAAGTTGACAATGCCGTCGAGCTTGTTTCTGTAAATGTTGTTAAACTTTGTATTCTTAATGTGTAGTCAATTTGTATTAATCTGTTAAGTGATTTCTGTACAGGGTGGAATATCACGTGTGTCAACAATTTATTTGTTGATCCGTTCTCTGTTCCTTCCCAACTTTTTAGCCCTAGTTCATCAAACACGAAGTCGCCGTTGAAATCTGTTGTGTTGTCGAATGCCTCTTGTCCTGTTGGTTCACCATAATCTAAAGTGCAAGTGCAAACTATGTCAGTGTACTTGTTACCTGCTGTGTGCCTCACTTCCATTTTGTTTCTTGTGGTGTCTTTGTTAGTGGCAGAGTTGTCATCTATCACCTTGTAGTAGGTTTGGTTGTACAAGGTTGCATTAGAGCCCGTTGAGTTTGGTGTAAGATAAGTGATTATACCTGTTGGATCGACTGATGTTCCACCATTACCAAACGCCATTTCATGGACAAAACCTGTTGTCTTGTTGGCAAGTGAATTGGCCAATGCCTGAGACATGTTTTCATAGTGTATGGCATTTCTCTTGTCTACGATAACTTCACCTGTCTCTGGGTCAAATATTTTAATATGCCCTGTCATCATAACACCTGTGTTATCTTGAGGCTTTTTTTGCTCTTCTTTTAATTCTGTTGGTTTGTTGTCCTGTGTCATCTAGTGTATTTATTCAGGTGCGTTTGTTGGTTCATTAGCTATGAATTTAGCCGGTCCTGTTGTAGATGCCTGTAATCCTTTGCCATCAGCTGGATTTCCGTCTAAAGCCGTGTACCATACCTGTCCTCTCTTATGTAAAATTTTAACCTGTGTATTATCAGCTGGAGCAGTGCTTAAAGTCACTGCTGTCGTAGATCCGTCCACAGAATAGTTTATGGTTGATCCATCCTCGCTAGTGAGCAACAATCGTTGGCCACCAATGAATATGTCTAACTCACTAGCTGAGGCTGGTGTCTGTGATAGAGCGAAAACAACAGTGCTACCGTCACCAGTGAAGGTGTTGGTATATATTGTGTCCGCATAAGGTATAGTTTGAGTTCCGCTGGCATCTACCACTAGTGTGCCATCGCTATGGTCCTTAATTCCTGTTCCAAGTGTTCCACGTCTTAGTTGTCCCAACGTGTTTCCATCCTTGGTGAAATACTCAATTCTTTCTTTGTCCACAAAAACTACGCCCGGCATATTGTTTGCCGCATTTGGCTCCGGCAACACAGAACCGTCCTTTACCTGCAGTGTTTTTATGGTGTCTGTAAGATCATCAACTAATTCTGTTGTTGCTGTCTTGCTGATACGTTTGTAGAAAGTTCTGTTCAACATGTCCTTGAATATCCTGAATCCAGTAGCACCTACCGCTGATTCGAGGGCGAAATACATCACGTCTAGCCTGTCTGAGGCTGTGATGGTCTTACTGAATGTGATTGTGTTACCTGACAATGTGAAGTCATAATTTTGCACCTGTTGAACACCATTCAACCAGACAAAAGTGTAGTCTGCATTGAGTGGATCAAATCTTAATTTGAACACACCTGATGGTCTACCTTCTAGCACTTCTCTTCGTTGTTTCATTCCAAGTGCGTTGTTAAATGTTGTCACACTTACCACATCATCTGCTGACAAACTAATTCCATCGGATGATATTTGTGCTGTGTCCAAGATTAGGTCTGCATCTGCACCACCATCAACAAAATACTGATTGTCTACTAAAGTTTCAATAGCAATAACGTCAGTGGCTGTCGGAACAGAATCTGTAACAAATTCAACGTTTTGATTTGATATGTCAACGGTGTAGTGTGTGTTTAAATTTTTCTCTACACCATTTACAAAAACTGCCACCTGTGATGCACTTGTGATAGTTTTTGCAGGATCTACTGTTGAATCATCTAGTAATCCTCCTGTGACTCCATAGGTGTATGTGCTACCATCACCCAAGTAATAAGTTATATCCGGTCCACGCAACATTTTACCGTTGACTTCTACCATAGTCAATCCTGCAAAAGGACCTATAGCGCCTGACGGATAAGTCAAAGCGTATCTATTTGTAGAACCATCGTAAGTAATTTTTTCATTTCTTATACTTGCAAAACTTCTTGTTGAAGTTGTTGATTTGTTGAACCCTGCAATCTGAACAAATGCGTCTGCCGCCGGTGCGGAACTGAATGTGACTGTCACTGTGTTAGCATTGGTAGTCTGCGTGAATGCAGTTGTTGGAACTCCATCGATGGTTATGTAAATGTCAGACACAGTTGAATCTAAGTTGAACTCACCTCTGGTCGATGTTGTGAATGCAACTGTGCTTCCATCACCTGTGTATTGATCTAGCACCCTGTAATTCTCACCACTTATTGCAAAGACTCTCGTTGAAATTACACTGTTGACTGCTGGTGCAGTTGTAAATGTTATTGTTTTGTTCGCCACATCAATAGTGTAATGTGTTGTTAATTTTTGAACAACACCATCGACCGCAACTGTGACCGAACCTAGTGTTCCTGGATAGTCACCTATGCTGAAAGATAAGGTTGTACCATCTCCCCTGTGGTTCTTGCTGGATACAAAAGGCACACCCGACTCCGGCGAAGTGTAAACCTTGATGTCCACTGTGTCGAAAAGTTGACCTGGCACTGCTTCCTCGGGTGCGTAACTGGTGTCTGGTGATATAAAATCATCTCCTTCTAACAGAATGTCACTTGGTGCCGATCCTATGGCAGATCCAAACAGTCCACCTTTAATGATCGAATCTAATGTTCTATCGTCCACTGGTGTTAAAACACCATCATCATCAAATGGTATAAATTCAACCAGTGACCCTGCGTCAGGTATAGAATTCAACGTGAAAGATGTTGTGGATCCGTCGCCTCTGAATACCTCACTTCTTTTCTTCCTTGAACTGTCATCTGAAGTGACATAAACTTGATAGACATCACTTACCAGTGGGGCAGGTGTTATCGTAAATGTTGCTGTCAAACCATCTGCACTAAACGCTTTGATCCTTGAAGCTGGATAATTGTCCCATGGGAAGTCATACCAACCTGCCTTGTCCCAACCTGCTTCTTGTGAAAATAAAAGTCCTGTGACCATTGTCCCACCGTAGTCAACACCCGACATGACTTGTGAAAGTTCGTTGCCTGGCATGCCTGATCCAGGCGTGTAGAAGCCTTTTGTCCTGTCTGCGGCTGTGAATCCTGTTTCATCTCCATACACTTTGTAAAGGTTGTTAAGCCCTTCATTGAAATCAGTTGTTGAAGTGAAGGCCTTAGTAGATTTGTACAATTCATTTTTGTACCTTATCAGCTGTCCATACTCATAACTTGTTGATGCTGTCCAGTCAACGACACTAGATGTACTAGACACCCTGTCAAATTTTATAGTTGTATCGATGTCTCTAACAAGATCATTTGCCAGGTTAGCATACGCTACTGCTGTATCGGTTGGTGTTGAGCCGTCGTCCGCTCCTCCGGTTATCATGACTTTTGGTGTTGCTGTATAGTTTGCACCTTTGCCTGTTAGTGTTATTTTTGTTACCTTGCCATCTTGGATAGTTGCTGTTGCAGTGGCCACAGTAGTCGCTGGTGCTGTGTAAATTTTGTACGTACCTGACATTGTCGACTGTGCATGATTCATCGAGCCATCTGGCATATAAAACGTGCCAGTGTAGTCATCAAAGGTGTGACTGTGTGACGTACCTGAACCACCATTCTGCGAATCCCAGATGTCTGCCTGTGTCTTGCTAGTGAAAAGAGGATAGTAGTAACCATAACTTCCTGACGTTCCTCCACTGTTGCTTGTTCCTAGTATTTGGAATGGACCTGTGGATCCTGTAGTACCACCAACAACTGTTACAGTTGGGGTCTTGGTGTAACCAGAGCCACCACTTGTCAATGTAATGGATGATACGTATTTCTTATGGTAGTCATTCCACATCTGCCATGGGTATTCGGTCAACTTGGCAGTGTCAATATCAACATCAAAAGGTCTAATCTTACCCCTTGCTGGGTCATAGAAAGTTGGAGCATCAAAATCAGTGAATATACCATCTTGCGTGTCCGATCCAGTCTGTCCTAATTTGTATTCCCTAATCTTAGAAGCAAATGGTTTTACTTCATTTATGTAACTCTCTATCCAGCTATCAGTACCCACTGTATATGTTTTTCTTTGATCCAGTGGTCTAACAGAACTTTTTGCGTTTAAGAAAGATGTTTTAAACATCCAGTCTACGTAGGTCTGTTCTGATAAAACTTTCCTTAATCCTGTAAAGAACAAAGTGTTATATTCAACAGCCAGTTCATTGATTAAAAGATCATCTCTCAATGCAGTTAGGATTTTCCTTAATTCAATTGAAGGTTCTTGGTCAAAGAAGTTGTCATCAAATGTATCGTCACCTGCAAAGCCCGTGGCATCCTGCGTGTAATCATAAAGTTTTGTGGAAAGTCTAATTGTGCCGTTTTCCGTTCCCACATTTGTCCAGCCGTCAGCTACTTTCATGAATAGTTTCCAACCACCTGTGTCTGCATTAGTAACTTTGACGTGTTTTCCGATGTCTAAAGTCAAGGAGTCTAGTTCATATTCATACGTGACCTGCTTGTCAATTTTAGTGTTTTCACTGTGTATCATTCCATGCACAGAAGGATCGGTTCCGTACCAATCAACATAACTCCAGTATAGAGAAGTGTTGTATGTTTGTAATTTTGTTCTAGTAAACTCTTCACCATCCCATGTGTATATCGCCCAGTACCCGTTGGCAGTCTCGTCTGCCTTCACAAGATATTTGACTGTGCCTGACAGATCCCTTGTATCTATGTAGGTTAATTCTGCGTATGTGTCTATCGTCTGATCCCATTCTAAGCTCTGTTCCGTTGGTTCTGGTTCTTTGGAATCCAAGTTAGTCAAATTAAATGTACCGACCAGTTGATTTTCCTTTAATTTGGAGTTTGCATAATCTATGATTTCTTTCAGTGCGTCAAATCTATCTACATACCAGCTCTGCCTCGGTCTAGTGTTATTTCCATATCTTTCATTTAAAGGAAGTTCTATGTCAGGTACCTTGTCCCCTGATTCATTGGAGCCTATCAAAGAGTCCCACCAACGTGTCTCTATGATGGCACCTGGTCTGTAGTCCTTGTCTCCCTCTCTGGCCAATTTCCATACAGAGTGTGCATCACCTTCGAACGTGTTGCTCCTTATGTCAATATTCAGCACAATCTCGCTGTTGTTCAAACCCGTGATGTTGTTCACTATAAACTTGTTGACGTCTGTCACAGAGTAATACTTGAAGCTACTTCTTTCAGGATTTCTTATTAGGTTTGCAACTAAAGCTGTTGAACTTTTTCTACGCACGACGCTGTTATTTGGTATAGTTGATTTATTTTTTACCCAGTAGTAATAGTATTCGACAAAAGAATCTAATCTTGAGTTGTATCTGCTTATTGCTGTGTACCTGGAGTTATCGTTGTAAATTGCTGTTCCCGAAACACCTTGTGCGGCTCCCTGTGCAGTACCTGACCTGATGTTCCATTCGCTAGGCAACAGTGTTGATTCTGTCCATTCGCAAATATCTATGCTGGATCCAGGAAAAGTTTTCCCCCAATTGTTTGTTTTGAATTCTTGATCTCCTTGTTCGTACCAGGTCCATTTTACTTTTGATAGATCCCACCATACCTCACCGATGTGATCTTCTGCCCATGGTGTCTTGGTATTTGCGTCTACGCCTGAATTGTACACTGCCGGATCCCACGTTGTTTTAATATTGATTTCTCTGTCAGCAACTCCAAGAATCCTACCTTTTACAGGATCATAAAGTTCATAAAAGTTTCTGATCTGTTTACTCGCTGTGCTAAAGTCAAACACCTGGCCAAGTTTTTCCGTATCTATTAACGCTGTCTCAGAAGCTATGTTCTTCCAGGCGTACTGCCCGTTTACTGTAAGATCATATGCCGCTACTGATCCGTCATCTGTAAGTCCTGTGTTACCTTCATCTTTGGGTGCACCAACAAATACTGAATTGTCTATTATGCAAACTCCCTTGCCAAAATTGTCATCGGCTGTGACATTATCCGTTGTCAATCTATCATCTATGACAAAGTGCGAATTGTACATAGTGGCTGTGTAGGCCGCCCCTGAGCCTGTGTTTAAGTCAACAATAGTTGTGTCTTGCAGGTCGAATGTGGTTTGCCCTGAGTCAATCTTCATCTCCCTTGGTGTTGCCGCCTTGTCCGCGCCAATAACCAGCCTTGTTCCTGTGTCATTTATATCAAGTATTGATCCAAACTGTAGATTAGTCTGTGTGTCGGGTGCTTTGATTGTCTGCTGTAATGTGTATGTGTTCGTTGAACCGTCCGCGTTCCATTTGTAATAGTATACCGCCCCGCCGTCGATCTGTGTGGAGCTACTGTCGTCAACTCCTGGGGCACCTATTATCAAAGTGGTTCCGTCCTTAGTCATTGCCAGTGAATCTCCAAATCTAGTATTGAGTGATGATCCATCTGCACTTGTTCCAGTAAGCGTTTGTGCAAGAGTGAATGCATGGTCCACACTGTCATCGTTGCTTTGCGAAGTTCTAACATAGATCTCAACCTTGCCTGCTTGGCCACTTGCCAGTGAGCTTACCGCAAGTATGTCACCGTTGTCGTTGGCTTCCAAACGGTGTCCAAATCTCTTGCCTGATCCAGGATCTGCCGAATCTATTGCAAGATTCTGTGTCCATGAATCGTACGTTGAACCATCAGCACCTATACCCCATTCATACATATACACTCTGCCCTTGTCTGAATCAAATCCAGGAGCGGACACAAACATGTATTTTGTTGGCGTGCTTCTAACGGAACTTGCACCTGGCTCGGAAATTTTGTGTGCCCAACCAAAATTCTGTGATGCTTGGTCTGCTGGTGGTCTCCTCGTAACCAAGACCTCATATTTGAAAGTAGATGCGTTCCACACCATTATTTTTATTAAACCAGCATCGCTGAATCTTGTGCTACCATCAGAACCCAGTGAGTTAGTGTAAGGTGCGCCTGCAACAACAAAGTTCTCATCTGTGCTTATAGAAAGTGATTCTCCCAACCTTCCTGTGTTATCATTGCCTGCTGTTGTTGTTATTGTTTGTTGCGACTGGAATAAGGTACCTGCGTCCGTGACAGTCCTGAATAGAAAGTGTATTTCCCCCTTCGCTTTGCCTGGGGCCGATACTATGACAGCCCTTCCGTCATTTCTGGCAACTATCCTGTGTCCAAACTCCTGAGACGCAGTTGAATTGTCTGGCGACAGTATTAATTTTGTTGTGTATGGATCTTGTTTTTCATAGCCCTGCCACAACCCCGATGCATCTGAATCTGCGTATACCTCATAGTGGATAATCTCACAGACACGAACTTATGTATATTTCCATAGGTGTCAGCCGTCGATCCATCCGCCAGTGCTGGTATAAATCCTGTATTGCCAATGAACGTTATCACCACTGTCTTATGGTCAGGCACACTGCCAACTTGGTACACACCGTTCAACGTTGTTTCTTCGCTGTTAGATATTCCAAAATAATCAGGCAATGATGTAGTTGTACCTGCTGATAGGTTATGAGAACCTGTGAATGTTATCTCAAGCTCTGTGGCATTATTGACAGGTCGCAGACTTGCTATCTTGACGCCGGCATTTGATATCCTAAACACGTCCCAATCATTGTTTGATTTGTTGGCCACCCACACAAGGTCGTTTGCATTGATGGCATTCATGTCCAAATTCAAAATGTCGTCAATGTTGAACGCTGTGTGCTGGACCTGTACAAGCTGAGGATAACCTGCAGTCTTGTAAAACTGTGATGTGTCTCTGTCTACCCCTTCTTTGGAATAATCCTTTCTGCTAAATGTTGTAGACGCTGTGTACTCCACCGGCTTGTAATACAAACTGGATTTACTGACAGCCAGTGATCTCGCATAATCCTTTGCAGAACCTGTGGTGTCGAACAGTTCAAAACTCTGTGGATTGCCAAGCACTTCTTGATCTTTCAATGTAATCTGTATGTTCTCCACGAATTTGTACTGTGAAACGTCGTTGACAAATAGGTTCTCGAGATAATCTCTTGACTGGTATCCTATCAATCTTTGTGCAAGTGTTTGTTGCGATTCATCGAAGTTGTTGGTTTCGAGGTTGTAGAAATCATTGAACTGTGCAATTTTATATTCAAAATTTGGAATCAACTGCGGTGCTGGTTTTTCTGTTTTCAAGATCCAGTTTGAATTTTCAAATACCGTTGTTGATCCATGATTTACTTTGGCTACATAAAACTTTCCTTGGTACTCTACCGAGTCACCAATTTTATAATCTGTGTTAGCGGTCCAGTACGAAACCTGTGCGGCATCAAAAACAAAACCAGGAGCATAGTAATCACCATTCCATCCAGCGGTCTTCCAACCTACTAGTTTGAGCCTTTGCTGTCTGAATCCTGTAAGAGGATCATATATTATGTCTGAGAACACCGTAGAGTTGTCAAAAAGAAGTATGTGTTCCTTCTGCACCGTGTTGAGTGCTATATTGTAAAGTCCAACTTCATCAGATTTTATGCCTAGGTCAAATGTTTTGCCTATCCTTTTAGTTGAAATATCTCTGACGTCAATCCTTCTACCCCCTGCGTCCAACAATGAATAATCTCCTGCAAGATTCCTTAACTTGCCAACTATCGAGTTATCTGTGTCCAATTCAAAACCGTCAGCGGCTGGTGATACTGTCACGGCAGACCCTGGAGCCCACTCTTGTGTTGTCCAGAAAAGGAATTCACGTACTGCATTTGCCCAGTTGAGTGTTTCCTTCAATTCGTTTGAATACTTGTTAAATTTGAATCCTGTATCTTCTAAGTAATGTCCATAACCAAAAAGAAAATCGGTGACATCCTGTATCG
>LULH01000685.1_pt1 | contig 13302 bp, 17 predicted proteins | sample 728201 | NCBI WGS metagenome assembly LULH01 (sample SAMN03860294, study PRJNA289734) | marine metagenome | biome: seawater column; feature: ocean; material: water; isolation source: Red Sea water column Station 169 - depth 100m | place: Saudi Arabia: Red Sea | collected 2011-10-15 | depth 100 m
GAATTAATGTACTAGGTTCCACACAAGGAACAAAAGCCGAACTTGATGAAGGTCTATACTGGATGGGTCAAGGAAAAATTAAAGCAGCAGTTGACTCAATCTATACATTCGAGCAAGCAGCAGAGGCACACACAAAGATGCTATCTGGTAAGTTCTTTGGCAAAATCTTAATGAAGCCTGAAGGCGCATAGTCATTTAATGACAAATCTTTTTCGTAGTCTAGTTTTTGTACCGGGAAATAATCCAAGATTTCTAGAAAAAGCAAAATCACTTTCTGGCGATATAGTTTGTTTTGATTTAGAGGATTCAGTTCCTGACAAAGAAAAACAAAATGCTAGAACATTAATCTCAAAAAAATTAAAGGAACGCAAAGATTTCTCTGCTTCTGTATTTGTAAGAACTAACTCCCCTCAATCAGGAAAAATTCCTAATGATTTAGAAAAGGTAGTTCAAAAAGGATTAGACGGAATTGTAATCCCTAAAGTGGATTCTGCAAAAGAATTGAAAAAAATTGAAAAAATCATCTCAACTTTAGAAAAGAAAAGAAAACTCAAAAAAATACGCCTAATTCCCTCTATAGAATCTGCACTTGGTGTAATAAACTGCTATGAAATTGCGTCTGCAAGTAAGAGAGTTGATGCTATAGTTTTTGGAATTTTTGATTTATTGAACGATATGCAAATTGAGTATACAAAAGGTAATCCAATCGGCGCAAAATATTCCAGATACAAGGTTCCCGTTGCAGCAGCAGCTGCAGGAGTTCCTGCTATTGATGGCATATGGCAAGAAATTAAAGATGAAAAAGGTTTACAACAAGATTGTAAATTAGGTAAAGAATTAGGTTATGCAGGAAAAAGTATCATACATCCTGATCAAATCAAAATAACTCATAAAATATTTCATCCAAATTCTTCAGAAATTTCCTGGTCTAAATTAGTAGTAAACGAATATGAAAAATCAACGAAGAAAGGAAGAGGTGCAATTGTAGTTGATGGAAAAATGATTGATGAAGTTCATTATAAACGAGCCAAAGCCTTACTAGAAATTATCTAAACATTATTTATACACAAAATATTACATTGTATCATGTTCACCGGAATAATTACCAGCACTGGAAAAATCAAAAAAATAGAACAAAATACAAAAAATCGTAGTGCCATTAAAGTATCAGTTGATTTAGGTAAAGATTCAAAGGGACTAAAAATTGGGCAAAGTGTTGCATTAAATGGTGTTTGTCTTAGTGCAACTAAAATTTCAAAAAATCTTTGCACATTTGAAATGATTGATGAAACAATGAAAAAAACAGATTTAGGAAATTTAAAAGTTGGAAGTTTAGTTAATGTAGAACGAAGTCTCAAGGTTGGTGAAAGATTAGAAGGTCATTTTGTATTAGGTCATGTAGACGGTGTAGCAGAAATTAAAAAAATTGAGAAAAAACCAAAAGAGGTAAAGGTCTGGTTTAAAATTCCAAAAAATTTGAAAAAATATGTAGTACAGAAAGGATCAATTGCACTGGATGGAATCAGTTTGACTGTGGTTGATGTAAAAAACGATCTTGCATCTGTATGTTTAATTCCCCATACAATTGAAATTACAAATTTCAAAAATAAAAAAATTAATGATAAACTAAATATCGAGACTGACGTATTAGGAAAATATATCTTAAAATAAAATCTTAGAACAAACATTTACTACCAAAAAATTGGTAATAACAAAAATTCTAGTAAACTTTATAATAACTAAAATTAAATTTTTAATATGACATTTGATTCTGCAATTTCTTCATTAAAACGTGGTGAGTTTGTAATGATTCATGATTCTGATGGTCGTGAAAATGAAATTGATATGGTCGTAGCAGCAGAATTTGTGACTCCTGAACATATTGTTAGAATGAGAAAACATGCCGGCGGATTAATCTGTCTTGCAATTGATGACTCACTTGCGGAAAAACTACATCTAAAGTACATGCATAACATGCTTTCTTCATCAGACCAATTAGATGATGAATCCAAAAATATGATCATGGGTACTGCTCCATATGGAGATCATCCTACTTTCTCATTGACAATAAATCATAAACAAACCTATACTGGAATTACTGATAGAGATAGGGCATTAACCATCAAAGAAATGGCTACATTATACAAAAAAGACAATCCAAAACAAATTTTCAATTCGAATTTTAAGACTCCTGGACACGTTCCACTACTTTTAGCATCAAATGGACTTCTTTCATCTAGAACAGGCCACACTGAAATGTCTGTATATCTAACACAATTAGCAAATCTCTCTCCAATCACTGCAATATGTGAAATGATGGATTCAGAAACATATTCTGCATTATCTGTAGATAAAGCAGAAAAATATGCAAAAGAAAATGCAATACCATTCATAGATGGTAAAGAATTACTTGAATTCTCTAAGGTGAATTAATTTTGAAAATTGCCATAGTGGTTGCAGAATTTAATCAAAAAATAACGTCACGTATGTATGATGTAGCACTAGAAACCGCAAAAAAGCTAAACCTTGATGTAATTCACACAAGTTACGTACCAGGAATTTTTGATATGCCATTAATCATTGATAAACTATTGCAGCGCAATGATGTTGATGCCGTTGTAACATTAGGCGCAGTAATCAAAGGACAAACAAAACATGATGAAGTAATTGCACATTCCACTGCAAGAAACATTGCAAAATTATCAATTAAACATCAAAAACCAGTATCTCTTGGAATATCTGGTCCAGGAATGCAAGTAAGACAAGCATATGCAAGAATTAGACCGGTTTCTGAAAATGCAGTTAATGCAGTATTCAAAGTATACAATGAGGTTCAAAAAATAGAAAAATGATTCAATTAACAATTATGAAAATTACAGGATATGGTCCATGGACACTGACTTTAGGATTCGACCGGGAACATGAATTACAAATGTTACAATCAAAATTATACAATAAACTACAGGAATTATTCTCAAAGAAAAATTGTATAGTATTTTTGAACCGCTCTGATGAATATTTCTCAGTAACAAATGGTCTCTCCTTAGATGATCATGTAGAAATTCAAAAAGAATTAGAGTCATCTTTTGATATCAAACTTTCAATGTCAATTGGTTATGGAGAAAACCCATACGATGCAAATCTTGATGCATATGAAGCAAAAAAGACACAAAAGTTTCTCAATGAACAATATTCTATTTTTGGTACACTAAATGGTCATTCCGAACATTCAGTTACTATTATGCATCTTGATGTTGATGATATAACATCTATACGAAAAAAAACTATGTCACCATATGATACGTCATCATTAATGTTCAAAATTTATTCAAGAATGTCTGAATATTTTCTATCAAAAAATTCACTGACATTTTTCATGGGTGGTGATAATTTTATGGTTGTAACAAATTCTAAACTCAAAGATTATGCAAAAGAATTCATTCAGATATGCAAAGACGAATTTCAAATTGAACTAAACTGTGGAATAGGTACTGCACAAACATCTAGAGGTGCAGTAAAACTTGCAACAGAATCGCTTGATACAATAAGAGAAATTAGAGATGCAGGAAAAGAAAAACCTGAAATCTATGAATTAAATTGATTCTAAAAAATATTAGTATACTTTATGGAAATCAATTAAAATTAATACAATCTAATGTTCAAATAAAAAATAAAAAATTTCAAAAAATTTCAAAAAATATCTCTTCAAAAGAAAAATCAATTGATTGTTCAAATTTATTATTAATTCCTGGTTTTGTTAATTCTCACACACATATAGCTGATTCAATTGGGAAAGATCTATCTATCGATGCTGATGTTGATTCAAAAATTCATCCAATGTTTGGATTAAAACAAAAGTTACTCAAAGAAACTCCAAAAAAATCTCTAGCAAAATACATTCGTAATTCTGCAAAATCTATGATAAAAAAAGGAATTACAACTTTTATTGATTTTAGAGAAGGTGGTTTAGATGGTGTATTATTACTAAAATCAGCCTTAGATAATGCACCTATACGTTGTATAATTTTAGGACGAATTGATTATTACAATTCAAAAAATGAAATCAAACAAAATCTCCCTTTCCCTAAAGAAAATACCGAAAAATTAACTCAATTGCTGAAGAATTGTGATGGAATTGGAATCAGTGGAACAAATGAAAATGCTAGTTCAAACCTAAAATCATATGCAAAAACAAAAAAAATTCGTGCAATACATGCAGCTGAAACACAAGATAGTGCAAATACATCAAAGAAAGTAACTGGAAAAACAGAGGTTCAAAGAGCCATGCTTCTTAATCCATCATTTCTAATCCACATGACTTTTGCAACAAACAATGATTTGAAACTTGCAGCAAAAAATACACGTGGAATTGTAGTATGCCCCCGTGCAAATTCTGCATTATCTGAAGGTATTCCTAACATTTCATTAATGCAAAAGTATGGTTGTAACCTCACAATTGGAACTGACAATGTAATGATTAATTCTCCAGATATTTTTAGAGAAATGGATTATCTTTGGAAGGTAACTATGGGTATGTCACAAAATAGATTTGATCCAAAAGAAATATTGAAAATGGCTACTGTAAATGCAGGTAAAATGCTCAATCAGAAAATTGGTTGTATCAAAGAAAATTATCTTGCAGATTGTATTTTCATAGATAAAAATTCACTTGACTTAGAACCAATGAACAATGTTCATGCATCAATAGTTCATCGTGCTTCTGAAAAATCTATCAAAGCTGTAATGATTGGAGGCGAAATTGTTCATGGTAAACTCTAAACCAAAAATAACTCTAAGTGCAGCTATTACTCTTGATGGAAAGATTGGTCAAAAAAATAAGCACATTGTGTTGTCATCAAAATCTGATAAAATACGTGTTCATAAACTCCGAGCAAAATCTGATGCCATACTTGTTGGTAAAAATACTGTCCAACAAGATGATCCACTCCTAACTGTTCGATATGCAAAAGGAAATAACCCAATTAGAATAATTCTTGATTCACATGCAACAATCAGGAATGATTCAAGAATAATTAAAACATGTAAACGTGTTCCAACAATAATTGTTGTATCTGAACTTGCATCAAAATCAAATCTAAATCGATTACAAAAATCACCTCTTGATGTCATTGTTTGTGGAAAAAATCAAGTGAACATAACCAAACTACTATCGATTTTATCAAAAAGGAAAATTAAGACCATACTTTTAGAAGGTGGTGGAACACTAAATCGCTCATTTTTGAAGCAAAATCTAATTGATGAAATGATTATTGCATTGACTCCTTATGTTCTAGGCTCAAAAAATACTATAGATTTGTTTGAAGGAATTTCCTTTCCAGAATTAAAAATGAAATTACCTCTAAAATTAAAAAATGTTAAAAAAACTGGTAGTGAAATTATTTTAAATTATAAATTCTAAACTCGAATGTCGCCTCGAATCTGATCAATTTTCTTGGTAAAGTGTTTTCTTATCTTTTCATTTTTCTTTAGATTTAGAACTTGACCACATGATGGACATTTGAAAAATAATTCTAATGCATCTTCAAATGTTGCTCTTGAACAATCTTCATTTCCACAATGATAGAAATCTGAAGAATTTTCATAGTCTAGTCTTTTTTGTAGTCTGTCAAGAATTTTCTTTTTTTGGTTTTCAATGAAATTTTCAACTTCGTCTCTTCTAGAACGCCATCTATACACAAACCAACCTTTTCTTTCATCTTTTACACGAACACCTGTAATCAAGCCTTTTCCAAATAGGTCGTACAAAACACGTCGAACCATGTTAATACGAAGACCTGTTGAGGACGCAATTTCTTCGTCAGTTGCATCTTCTGTTTTTAACAAAGAACGGGCAACCTTGAGATATTCATCTCCTCCAATCATTGCACTAATTTTTACAAAAGGATCTTCATACTTGTCGACCATATTACCTCACATTTTTTCCTGTATTAATCCATTTTTACTTTGTAACCACTTTTTTGCCCTTCTTTGTAGGGATGATTTTCCTTGTATGATTATCAAATTTCATATCAAATTGCTTTCCTTTGTAAAGTCGGTCAAGTACAATTGCCAATGCACTAATTTCAGAGTGAGGCTGGTTTGCTACTGAGACATTAAAATCTGATTTTTCATAAATAGTTCTAGGTACTTTTTCTGCTCCAACTACAATCAGGATGTTCTGATTTTTTCTAATGTCTGAGACTACATCATCAATTTTTTCACCATACAGATGGTATTTTCAATCTCAGGATCCACCTCATTCATGTATATTTTTGAGGCTCCAAATGCCCTTGCAACTAGAGCAACATGTGTTGTTACTCTATCATCTCGTACAACTCTTTGACCAATTCTTAAAACTTCAACTTTCAATTACTCTCTCCAAAAAATCTCTTTTCTAATATTTTTTTTAATTCTGTAAGATTTTTTCCTGTAAGTGCTGAAATATCTAAACAATTCTCTACCTCATCAATTTTCAAATTATTCATTATGTGTAGTAATTTTTTATCATCTATAGATTCAGATTTGTTAAAAAGGAAAATCATATTTTTTCGTTCTACTCCTAATTCTACCAAAGTTCTATAACAACTTGAAAATTTCTTTTTCATTTGCTGATCATTATCCAATGAATCAATTACTACAAGAACAATATCTGTAAAGATTAATTCTTCTAGTGTAGATTTGAATGCCTCTATCAAGTATGCTGGAAGTTTACTGATAAAACCTACCGTATCTGTGATTAATGAAATTTCTCTTCCAAGTTTTAGTCTACGTGTTGTAGTTGTTAATGTTGTAAATAGTTCTGCACTTTTCTCTTTTTGTTCACCAGTTAAACTATTGAATAATGTGGTTTTTCCTGCAGATGTATAGCCTGCAAGTGAAATTGTTTTGAATCCTAGTCTATCTCTTCCTTGTCTGTGCAATGCACGTTGTTTTCCTGCTTTTTTTAATTTTGATTTAATATTGTTAACTCTATTTTGAATATCATTATAGTAAACATCAACTTCAAATTTACCAATTCCCATGAATCCTGGCTGTTCTCCCATCTTTGATAGTCTAACTCGTTCTTTTGCACGTGATCTTTCATACCTTAATTGTGCAAGTTTTACTTGCAGTTTTGATTCAGAACTACTTGCTCTACTTTCAAAAATTTCTAAAATTAATGATTCTCTATCTAAAATCTCTAGTTTTAATTTTGAGGCAAGACTGTAATTTTGATTAGGTTTTAGGACCTCATCAAATACAATAACATCCGGCTTGTGTTTCTCAATTGCATCTTCTAGATTAGGCATTTTCCCCTCACTAATCCCATATTTTGTAAAGTGAAGTTCATTTTCTCTGATTGTGAAAAGTACGTTGTATTGTGCTGCCTCACACAGTGATTTTGCTTCAGAAATCACATCTGGATTGTCATATGTGATTAAGATGCATGATTTCAAAATTTTTCCTAGTTCTTTTTAGCTATTTTCTCAATATTCATGTTTAGAACAATTTCACCAATATCTGATGCATATTCGGCAATCCTTCTGATATTTTCAGCAATCCTTCTAACCCTGAAAACTTCTTCAGAATTTTTTGCTTGTTCTAGAGCCTTTAGAACGTCATCTTCGTATTTTTTAATATTGTGAGATTCACTGATGGCCTTTTCTGCTTCCTGATAGTCATTTTTGAATAATGCCAAACACGTGTTATCTATTGCTTCTAAAGCAAATTCATTCATTTTTTCAATACTTGTCATAATCTTACCTTTGATTGGCTTTTTGATATCTATGGCATCTTGTGCTAGAGTAACTGCATGATCTCCAATCCTTTCAATATTTTTTACAATTACCCTATACCCCAAACAATCTCTGGCATTTTTGAAGCCCATTTCTTCTAACATGTGGTCATTTTGAATTGCTATTGTTAATTGCCTGATTATGTAAAATCCAAATCTGTCTACATCGTCATCTGAATTGATGACTTCTTGTGCTAGTTCATCATTTCCTTCTTTGAGAGATAATAGAGCATCAGTTTGCATGGATTTTGCCATAGACAGCATTCTTTTGAATGCTCCATCAACTGATAATTCTACTAGATTAATCAATACTTGAATGGTTATTCCATCTGTTGAATCTGCTGTGATTTCTGAGCCCATCAAAACTTTCTTGACGGCATTTCGAATTGCAATTCTATGAGTTGGTGAAATCCTAGTTCCTGTTTTTGGTTTGACATTAATGGTTTTAGAATTCAAAAAGTACAAAGCTATGAGTTTTCTTACAATAGCAGATTTTTCATCGTCAGGTGAAATTATGAGATTGGAAGTTTCATCTCCAGAAGATTTTGACAAATTTACTGGTTTGACTTCTAAAACTGTACTTCCATTTCTCCCGACTGTTACTTGGTCTCCTTGTTTTAGACCTTGGTCTTTTATCCAGTCTTTTGGTAATGAAACAATGTAAGATGATTTTCCGGTAAACTGGATTTTTCTAATCTGGTCTTTATCTCCCATAATCGGCTATACTATATAGAATTATTAAATATATGGTTTTTTTTATAAAACAAGGCTTTTTTTGCGATCTACTGTTTTTATCGAAAAAAAGTATCATTTTGGCCTATTTTTTCCTCACGAAATGATACTTTTTGTATCATTTTTCACTCAGACTAATATTTCCGAAATATATCTCTGAATCATGGACAAGTTTGAAAAAATATCCCATACTGTAGATGCTCTTTATGGTGCTGGTGTCTCAAAACAAATTCCAAAAGATATTGATTTCAAATTCTCAAAAAAGACTGGTAGAATTAGAGCCGTCTATCACAATGATCTTTTACTGTTTACTCCAAGGACCGATGGTGGAATTGCTATGTCGATTTATTGCGCTGAACTCTTTTCAAAAAACAAGAAATTTGCAAATGATTATTGTATAGAAGTTGATGCTGAATCAAAGCCATTTGTTGAACAGGGAAAATCCGTATTTTGTCAACATGTCAAAAAATGTGGCTCTAAGATAGAAATCGGCTCAGATGTGCCTATTTTCTTCAAAAAACAGATAATCGCTGTAGGAAAATCGATTCTTTCTTCAAATATGATAAAATCTCAATCTAGAGGTATGGCTGTGAGAATTCGAGATAGTTTAAAATCTCAGAATGATGGAGGTCAATCATAATGATGGGTGGACGTGGCGGAAATCGTCAAATGAGAAGAATGATGGATAAGATGGGAATGGACATGGAAGAAGTCAACAATGTCCAGGAAGTCATAATCAAGACTGATAAAAAAGAGATCATAATTAACAAGCCAGCAGTTACAGAAATGAAAACCAAGGAAAGCTCAATTTTCCAGGTTGTGGCTGAATCTTATGAAGAAAAGGAATTAGAGGTCCAAATATTTAGCGATGAGGATATCTCACTTGTTTGCCAACAGGCAAATGTTGATGAGGAAACAGCAAAAAACGCACTAAATGATGCTGAAGGCGATCTGGCAAGAGCGATCTTAATGCTGACCACAAATTGAAGATTTTAATAATGGAATACGAGGTTTAAATCAAAATGAGTCAAAAAGTTGATGGAATTATCGGTTCATTGTCTGAGCTAGAATCTGATATTGATTCAGTAAATCTTAGTTTGGCTGAAATGAAAAAATCACTAAATTCCATTGCTCAAAGAGAGATTGATTCCCTTTTAGAACAGACCAAAAAAATGGCTAATTCTGAAGCAGAATCTATGATTTCTGAGGCAAAATCAAAGGCTGAATCTGAATCCCAAAAGATTACCCAAGATGGAGAGGCTAACGTTGCCGAAATTCAGCAAAAAATTGACTCTAATTTTGATTCTGCAGTAGATAATGCAGTATCCACAATTCTAAAATCCTAATTTTTCATAGTTCTCTTATCTTCACAGTTCATGATTCAAAGCAATTTTTGACCCAAAATGTAGTAAATTTATGCCCAAAAGTACTAAATTTATCCTGAACATACTCAAAATATCACTCGTATAGAAAATGCTAAAATTGGAATCGCCACCGAGTATGGCAAACCCTACTTCAAACTATCCAAAATTTTCAAAGAACTAGATATTCCATTTGACTCAATACTTCCACGTGAAATTGATGACTTTGATGGTGACTTGATAGTGACTACTGAAAAGGAGGCTCCAAACCAGCCCTCAATTCCAATGCTATTTGATGAAATTCTAAGTAAGGATCCTATTGTTGTCAAAGGCATAATCACAAAAATGCTCAATTCTCAAACTAACTCATCAAAGCTAGTTTTAGGAATAGATCCTGGAGAAAGAATTGGTGTATCTGTAACATACCTTGAAAATCACATTGCACGAGCATTCTTTGTTTCAATAGACAAGTTAATTCCGTATCTGATCACCATTATGGCCGAATTACCTGCTGCTAGAAAAATTATTAAAATTGGCAATGGCGATATGAAAACTGCCACAAAAATTCTTCAAATGATGAATCTGAAATTTTGCTCAAAGTTTGAAATTGAGTTTGTTGATGAATCTAGTACTTCATTAAAAATTAAAAATTATAATCAACGTGGAAAAAGAGACATGCTTTCTGCCCAATTCATTTCTCAAAGAAATGGAATTGCAAAATCTGTTCTTCCACTTTCAATAATTGGCTAGTTCTAATTTTGTGGACTTAGCACTATTCTCAAAAAAAAACCAAAGATATTTATAGATATTTTCTATTTTTTTGAAATTGATCAGATTTTAAATATAAATCAATAAAAAATTTACAAGAAAAATCCCTTTTTTTGAAAAAAATCACTAGATCTGTTTTATATAGTTGTAAATTCTACAATATATGCAAACAAAATGACATGTAAAGGAATCTGTTCTAGATACAAAGCACAAAAACCAGTAGGAACTGGTCGTTATGCATCTGGTCAAAGACGATGTCAGATCTGTGAAATCTTCATAAATTGGGAAGGACTTTGGTGTCCATGTTGTGGTTACCGATTAAGAACTAAACCACGTAACTTGAAGTACAAAGCAAAACTCAGAGCACGAGTTGAAGCTGACGCAGCATCTCTAAAAGCCCAAACTGTTGAAGCACCACAAGTGGCAACAGTTGCAGCATCATCATCTGATTTTGTTAAAACAACATTAGAAACTGCTGTTGCTGAAGGATGGACAAAGACAAAGACCGTTGAAGAACTCAGAAAATCTGAAGAACGCATGACCATCAAAAAAGCAAGAGATCTAGTCAAAGAAGCATTCGACGCAAAGTCTGAACCGATAGCAATAAAGGCATAATTGAAAAAGTCTTTTTGTGGAAACCGGTTATAATACAAAGACAATTGCATACGAGAATCGTACTTTCCTAGTTAATATGCTAAATTTTGAAAATGGTACAATTGTCTCAATCACTGAGAATTCTCAAAAGATTGGTCCCATGTTAATATCGATAAACTCTGGACCTGTCCCTTCAACTTCTATTATCATTCCCACAAAATCTGAGGAATTATTTTTGAAACTATTATCACAGAAAATCTCATTATTCATGAAAGGAATTTGTCTTGTCACAGCAAATTTTGAAAAACCATTGGATAGTGAAACTACAAAACAATTAATGCATGAAATTATGGGAGAAATTCAACAATGACAGGCGATCTTCGTGAATATATTTCCAAATTAAAAAAATCTAAAGAAATCAAAATCATCAAGAAAAAGGTTTCAACAAAATTTGAAATTGCAGGAATTACTGCAAAAGCTGACGGGACATCTGCCTTACTTTTTCAAAATATCAAACAAAACAATTTCAACTTAGTTAGCAATTTGGTAGGCACCCGAAAGAGATTTGCTTTAGCAGTTAATTCAAAAGAAAATAAAATTCATGAATCAATTTTCACTTCAATCAAAAATGCAAAAAAACCTAAAATCATAAACAATGGTAAATTCTTTGAAAATGTCTCAAAAGATTTGTCTGAACTTCCAATTGTTACACATTTTGAAAAAGAATCTGGCCCATTCATCACATCTGCTATTGTTTATTCTCAAAACCATGAATTCAAAACACAGAATTCTGCATTTCATAGATTGATGCCTGTTGATAAAACACATTTTTCAATTCGAATGGTTGAGGGGCGACATTCGCACCGAAACTTTATGAATGCAAAAGAACATGGAGAAGACCTCAAAGTTGCAATTACTGTAGGTGTCCATCCTGCAATATCCATAGCCGGTGCATATCAAGCAGATTGGGGTAAAGATGAATTACATATTGCAAATTCATTATTAGGAAATAAACTCACACTTTCAAAATGTCCCTATTCTGGAATGCATGTTCCATCTGGAACTGAGATTGTCATGGAAGGTAAAATTCTACAAGACAAGACTGACAAGGAATGGATGGTTGAAATGCTCCGTACATATGACCATCCTAGAGAACAGCCTCTCTTTGAATTAGAAAAAATGTACTACCGAAATAATCCGATATTCCATGATATATTGTCTGGGTATGGTGAACACCATCTGCTCATGGGAATGCCAATAGAGTCAAAACTAAATGGAATAATTAAGAAAAAATTCCCTTCAACAAAACAAGTCATTTTATCAAACGGAGGCTCACATTGGCTTCACGCTGTAGCACAAATTTCCAAAAAACCTTCAACGAATGTAAAAAAAATAATTAATGAAATTTTTGCATCTCATCGCTCTTTGAAAATGGTTACTGTTGTTGATGATGATATTGAGCCTTCAGATTCTGAACAGGTAGAATATGCAATGGCAACAAGATTTCAGGCAGACAAAGATATTGTACTGATAAAAAATGTTCGTGGTTCTAGCTTGGATCCTTCTAGTGATCAGAAAAAGCTAAAAACTGCTAAACTTGGAATTGATGCAACACGCCCACTAGATAAAAGAAAAGAAGGATTTGAAATTGCAAAAATTCCAAAACTTGATAAAATCTCTTTAGACAATTATTAACAAAATGAAAGCTCTGGTCTATGAAAAATATGCAGAAAATAATGATTTTGAATCAGTGTTACAATTAAAAGAAGTTCCTGATCCAACTCCAAAATCAAATGAAGTATTATTTCGTGTGAAAGCTGCTGCATTGAATTATGATGATATCTGGGGAATGCGAGGAAAACCGCTAGCTGTTCCTTTACCTCATATTTCTGGTACTGATGCAGCAGGTGAAGTAATTGCAGTTGGTGAAGATGTAAAAAATTTCAAAGTTGGTGACAGAGTTGTTTCACATGGAAACATGTCTTGCCGAGTTTGTTCAAGATGTACCTCTGGACGAGAATATGATTGTAAAAAGAGAATAATCTGGGGATTCCAAACAGGACCTCTTTGGGG
>LULH01000932.1_pt1 | contig 13268 bp, 11 predicted proteins | sample 728201 | NCBI WGS metagenome assembly LULH01 (sample SAMN03860294, study PRJNA289734) | marine metagenome | biome: seawater column; feature: ocean; material: water; isolation source: Red Sea water column Station 169 - depth 100m | place: Saudi Arabia: Red Sea | collected 2011-10-15 | depth 100 m
GAGCATAATAAAGTTGAGAATAAAATCTACGATTATTGGGAAAAAAATGAATTATTTAAACCCAAAGAAAATACAAAAAAGTTCTCAATTGTAATTCCTCCACCAAATGTAACAGGAAGCCTTCACATGGGCCATGCTTTAAACAACTCAATTCAAGATGTTTTAACTAGATTTCATAGAATGAATAATTATGAAACTTTATGGCAACCAGGAACAGATCACGCCGGTATTGCAACCCAGGCATTAGTTGAAAAAAAACTTGCTAAAGACGGTGTTAAAAAAAATGATTTAGGTAGAGAAAAATTTATAGAAAAAGTCTGGGAATGGAAGAATGAATATGGAGATATAATAATTAATCAACTTAAAAAACTTGGATGTTCTTGTGATTGGTCTCGTAATGCATTCACTATGGATGAAAATTTATCTAAGTCAGTCATAAAAGTATTTGTTGATCTTTATAATAAGAAATTAATCTACAAAGCAAAAAAACTTGTAAATTGGGATGTTGTTTTAAAAACAGCAATATCTGATTTAGAAGTTGATCATGTTGGGAGATACTGCAATAGCTGTAAATCCTAAAGATGATAGATTTAAAGATTTAGTAGGGAAGTTTGTAATTATTCCTTTAGTAAAAAGAAAAATAAAAATAATAACAGATGATTATGCTGATCCTGAACAAGGAACAGGAGCAGTAAAAATTACTCCAGCTCATGATTTTAATGATTATGATGTAGGTATAAGAAACAAGTTAGAAGTAATTAATATATTTACGCCTGATGGAAAAATAAATGACAATGCACCTGACCCATATAAAGGTTTAGATAGATTTGCAGCAAGAAAATTAATCTTAGAACATCTTGAAGAGGGTAAATTTTTAGAAAAAATAGAAAAGTTAGTAAACAAAGTTCCTTATGGAGATAGATCTAATTCTATTATTGAACCTTATTTAACAGAACAATGGTTTGTTGATGCTAAAACTTTAGCCATTAAAGCAAAAGAAGTAGTAAATAATGGTAAAACTAAATTCTTTCCTGAGAACTGGTCAAAAACGTATTTTCAATGGATGAATAATATTGAGCCTTGGTGTATTTCTCGTCAATTATGGTGGGGACATCAAATTCCAGCATGGTACGGACCTGATGGAAAAATATTTGTAGCTGAAAATGAGGATGAGTGCAAAAAACAAGCAAAAGAATTCTATTCAAAAGATGTGGAATTAAAAAGAGATGAGGATGTATTAGACACTTGGTTTTCTTCAGGTCTATGGCCATTTGCGACTTTAGGTTGGCCAGAAAAAACTCCAGAAGTTGAAAAATTTTATCCAACAAGTGTTCTTGTTACTGGTTTTGATATCATATTTTTCTGGGTTGCTAGAATGATTATGATGGGAACTCAGTTTTTAGATAAGGAACCTTTTAAAAATATATATGTTCATGCTTTAGTTAGAGATGAAAAGGGTCAAAAAATGTCTAAATCAAAGGGCAATGTAATTGATCCTTTAGAATTAATTGAGAAATATAGTGCAGACGCATTGAGATTTACTCTTTTATCAATGGCATCACCAGGTCGAGATGTAAAATTATCTGAAGACAGGGTTAAAGGTTATAGAAATTTTTTAAATAAAATTTGGAATGCAAATAACTTTTTAACACAAAATAAGTGTGATTTTGATGATGTAAAAAAACCTGAAAATATAAAATTAACAATCAATAAGTGGATACTATCTGAGCTTGTAAAAGTTAAAAACGATACTGAAAATAGTTTGAAAAACTATAGGTTTGATGAGTCAGCTAAGATTATTTATCAATTTGTATGGCATTCATTTTGTGATTGGTATTTAGAGTTATCCAAAACCGTTTTAAACTCTGAAAATGAGGAAGATATTAAGGAGTTAAGACAAACATCAGCATATGTTTTTAAGGAAATTTTAATAATACTTCATCCATTTATTCCATTTGTAACCGAAGAGATATGGTTAAATAATAAGCTAGATAAAGATGGAAAAGATTACTTGATGCATGCTAATTGGCTAGAAGATGATTATCATGAAAAAAAATCGTATGATGAGATAAATAATATCATCAATTTTATTACATCAATTAGATCATTTAAAAATGAATTAAATATAAGTCCTGGATCATTTATTGAAATTTCAACAGAAAATACAAACAAAGAATATAAAAACTTTTTATCTTCTAATGAAAATATAATGAAAAAAAATGGAAGAATTAAAAATTTTCATGAAAAAGATTTAGACAAACCTTCAGCAAGTATAGTCATAAGTGGTGAGTTATTTAAATTATATTTTGATGAAGATGTTGATTTAAATATGATCAAATCAACATTAGAAAAGAAAATTACAAAAATTAGTGAAGAGATGAAAAAAATTGATGTTAGATTATCAAATAAATCCTTTGTAGATCGTGCACCACAAAATATAGTAGAGCAGGAGAAAAGCAACTTTGCTAATCTTGAAAAAGATGTTAAAAAAATAGAATTAACTCTTAAAGGTTTATAATGAAAAAATTTAATAAAAAGAAATTACCAAGTAGACACACAACAATAGGTGCAGATAAAGCTCCTCAAAGATCATTTTATTACGCAATGGATTTAACAGAAAAAGATGTAGCAAAACCATTTGTTGGTGTTGTTTCAACATGGAATGAGGCTGCTCCTTGTAACATAAATTTAATGAAACAAGCTCAATCAGTTAAAAAAGGAGTTAAAGCTTCAGGTGGAACTCCAAGAGAATTTTGTACTATTACAGTAACTGATGGTATTGCGATGGGTCATGAAGGAATGAAGTCATCATTAATATCAAGAGATGTGATAGCAGACTCAACTGAACTTACGGTTAGAGGACATTGTTATGATGCATTAGTTGGATTAGCAGGCTGTGATAAATCATTACCTGGTTTAATGATGTCAATGGTACGTTTAAATATTCCAAGTGTATTTATATATGGTGGATCAATTCTACCTGGGAGATTTAATGGAAAAGATGTAACCGTTGTAGATGTATTTGAAGGTGTTGGAAAATATACGTCAAAAAAAATGACAGCTCATGCATTAAGAAAATTAGAATTAAAAGCATGTCCAAGTGCAGGTGCTTGTGGTGGACAATTTACTGCAAACACAATGGCATGTGTTTCTGAAGCAATAGGATTAGCTTTACCATTCTCAGCAGGAACGCCAGCACCATATTTAGAAAGAAATAAATATGCAATAGACAGCGGTAAAGCTGTAATGAATTTATTAGCAAAAAATATTAGACCTAGAGACATAGTAACAAGAAAAGCTCTCGAAAATGCAGCAACAATTGTTGCAGCAACAGGTGGATCAACAAATGCAGGTTTACACTTGCCAGCTATCGCAAATGAAATTGGAATTAAATTTGATTTAATGGATGTTGCAAAAATATTTAAGAAAACTCCTTATCTTGCAGATTTAAAACCTGGTGGAAAATATGTTGCAAAAGATATGTGGGAAGCAGGAGGAGTTCCAATGTTATTAAAGACATTAATGGACGGCGGTTACATTCATGGTGATTGTATGACGGTTACAGGCAAAACCATGAGAGAAAATTTAAAAAATGTAAAATTTAGAGAAAATCAAAAAGTAATGAGATCTTATAAAAATCCAATTTCACCAACAGGTGGAGTTGTTGGATTAAAAGGAAATTTAGCTCCAGAAGGTGGAATTGTAAAAATAGCAGGTTTGAAAAAATTACAATTTACAGGAAGAGCAAGATGTTTTGATAATGAAGAGTCTGCGTACAAAGCGGTAATAAATAGAAAATACAAAGATGGAGACATTATTATAATTAGATACGAAGGACCAATAGGAGGTCCTGGAATGAGAGAAATGCTTCAAACAACTGCAGCAATCTACGGTCAAGGAAAAGGGGAGAAAGTAGCCCTTATTACGGACGGTAGGTTCTCTGGGGCTACCAGAGGCTTTTGTATCGGTCATGTGGGCCCTGAGGCCTCCGTAGGCGGTCCTATAGCCCTTTTAAGGAACGGGGATATCATCGATATAGACGCTAAAAAGGGCACAATTAACGTAAGGCTTACAAAGAAGGAATTAAGTGCAAGACGTAAAAAATGGAAACCGAGAAAAGTGAATTTTGGTAATGGTACATTATGGAAATATGCTCAAACTGTAGGACCAGCTTATAAAGGTGCACCAACTCATCCAGGTGGTAAAAACGAGGTTAGAACGTACGCTGATATTTAATGAAAATTAGACCTGTAATACTTTGTGGTGGCGCAGGAACAAGACTTTGGCCAGATAAAAAAAAACATCAAGCAAAACAATTTATTGATTTTGGTGGATGGAGTTTAATTCAAAAAACTTTAGAAAGAGTAAATAAACCAATTTTTGATTTTCCTATAATCAGCACAAATCTCAAATACTTAAAACAAGTCAAATTAGCTTTAAAAAAAAGTAAAATAAAAAAGTTTAAAATAGTTTTAGAACCAGCTAAAAAAAATACTGCACCGGCAATCCTTGCTTCAGCTTTAATAAAAGATATTCCATTAGAGCAACCATTAATGTTTTTTGCAGCAGATCATTTAATTGAAAGGTCTAATATTTTAAATAAATCTCTTTTAATAAATAAATCAAATTTAAATAATCAAAATTTATTTATTTTTGGAATAAAACCTACAAACCCATCAAGTGAATATGGATATTTTTTAACTAAAAAAATTAAATCTATAAATAAAGTTACAAAATTTATTGAAAAACCAAAATTATCAAAAGCAAAAGAAGTAATTAAGAAAAAAGGTTATTGGAATTCTGGCATGTTTTATTTAAGAAAAGACTCAATAATCAATAACTTTAAAAAATATCAAAATAAAACTTACAAAAGTTGTGTTGAGGCTATTAAAAAAGGCAAATATAAAAATAATACTTACTACTTAAATAAAAGAGCTTTTGAAAAATCAATCGAGAAATCTTTTGATTATGCAATACTTGAGAAAACAAATAAAATTAATGCTATTAAACTAGATATACCTTGGTCTGATCTTGGTAGTTGGAAAGAAATACTTAAGATATATGATAAAAATAAAAGAAAACACTTTAAGAAAAAGAATGTTTTTTATAGACCATGGGGGAGTTATTTAAATTTATTTGAGGGAAAAGAGTTTTTAATTAAAGAATTATCAGTAAAACCTAAAGGTATATTAAGTCTTCAAAAACATCATCACAGAGCAGAACATTGGTTAGTTACAAAAGGTAATCCACGAATAACTTTAAATAAAAATATCATTAATAAAAAACCCAATGAACATATTTTCATTCCATTAGGAGCAATTCATAGAATACAAAATCCTGGAAAAAAACCTGTAAAAATTATGGAAGCCCAAGTAGGTTCTATACTTAAAGAAACTGATATTGTTAGATATCAAGACATTTATGGTAGAGTTAAATAATTAACTCTTAATGGATAATACTGTTTTCATATTAGTTCTTATAGCAGCTATTACACATGCTACATGGAATGGAATGGTTAAGAAACATTCTGATAAAGTTATAGCTTTATCTGGAGTAATTTTAGGTCGTCTACCATTAGCTTTAACAGCAATAATAATCTTACCTTTGCCTACATTTGAGAGCATTCCTTATTTAATTGTGAGCATTATTATTCACCAAGCATATCAATGGTATCTTTTAAGTGCATATGAACTAGGAGATTTAACAAAGGTTTATCCGATTGCACGTGGAACAGGACCTTTGGTTGCAACTATAATTTCAATTTTATTTTTAGGTTTGGTGCTTGATAATTTTATTATTCTTTCAATTTTAATTATTTGTTTAGGAATAATTTTTTTAAGCTTATTTGATAAATCCAAAAAAAACTCAAAAATAATCCAATATTCACTATTAACTGGTTTATGGATCGGATTGTATTCTGTGATAGATGGCTATGGCGCAAGGGTAAGTTTGTCAGCTATTTCCTTTATTAGCTGGGTGTTTGTTATAAATGCATTACTGCACACATTTGTAATGCGTTTAAAAGATGAGAAAAATATCATTCAAAGATTAGCAAAATATGGAAAAAAGATATTTATATTCGGTGGTTCACTTGATTACTTCACTTATATAACAGTAGTATGGGCGTTTACTAAAGCACCAATACCAATTGTTGGTGCATTAAGAGAAACGAGTATTTTATTTTCTATTTTAATTGGATATTTCTTTTTAAAAGAACAAATAACTTCAAAAAAAATTATATCTATTTTATTAATTGTTATTGGTGTAATAGGAATTAAAGTATTTTAATTGTAATTAAATGGAACTTTTAACAATCATCTTATTAATTATCGTAGGGATTTTGGCTTTCTTGTTGCTTAAAAAAGAAAGAGTTCTAGGTATCAAAACTGATGAAAATAAAACTGAAGAACAAGTAAAAGTAATTGAAAGTAAAGATTATAGAAAAAATATCTACGATTTATTAAATTATATACCAGAGGGAATAATAATATTAGATGATGGTAAAAAAGTTACAGATTTTGAAATAGAAATTAGAAATCAAGCTGTTTTAAGATTAAATATTACTATTTATCTTGACCAAAATAATTTATTTTTTGACGAAAATTCATGCTTTTTATTTATTAGAGACTTAACTGAATTTTATAAATTCCAACAACTCAAATCAGATTTTGTTGCTAATGTTTCTCACGAGCTAAGAACTCCTTTACAATCAATAAAAATGGGTCTTGAAACCTTTGAAAATAACCCAGATATAAAACAAAATTCAGAGGCAAATAATTTATTACCAGTTATGATTTCCCAGTCAGAGAGAATGGAAAATCTAATTCGAGATTTACTTTCTTTATCAAAAATTGAATTACAAGAACACATAAGACCAACTCACGAGATAGATTTAGTAGAGCTGATTGATTATGTAATTAAAACATATGAAAAAATATTAAGTAAAAATAAAATTAAACTTATATTTAATAAAATTGATAATTGTAAAATAATAGGTGACAGAGATAAGCTTATTGAAATATTCACAAATCTTATTGATAATTCGATTAAATATAGTGATAAAAATAAGGAAATAATAATTACAGCAAAAAAAGATGGGGATTTAATTATTATTTCTGTAGCAGATCAAGGAATTGGAATTCCAAAAGAATCAATACACAGAATCACTGAAAGATTTTTCACGGTAGACCCTAGCAAAAGTCGAAGCGTTGGAGGAACAGGATTAGGTTTGGCAATTGTGAAACATTTGGTTTCTCAACATAGAGCAGAAATGAACATCAACAGTATTGAAAATCAAGGAACAACAATAGATATCAAATTCAATTCTCTATAATACAACTAAAAAGTTAGTCCTTGTAATAAAAGTTTAACGTTCCTTTAATAAAATATTTAAGAATCAGATTTATTTATTTAGGCATAATGAATCTTTAAGGAGAAAAATGAAAAAAATAACAAATATATTATTAGGATTTCTTATAGCTTTAAGTTTTACAACAACTAGTTATTCAAGAGATCAAATTAAAATAGTAGGATCGTCTACTGTTTATCCATATGCAACTGTAGTTGCTGAAAAATTTGGTAAAAGTGGCAAGTTCAAAACTCCAGTTATAGAAAGTACAGGAACTGGTGGGGGAATGAAATTATTCTGTGCAGGAGTTGGTGCAAATCATCCAGATGTTACAAATGCTTCAAGAGCAATTAAGCCAAAAGAAAAAGCTTTATGTGAGAAAAATGGAGTTTCTGAAATAATTGAAATAGTAGTAGGAAATGATGGAATTTCATTTGCACATGCAGTTAGTGCTCCAGATGCTAATTTTACAAAAGAACAATTATGGAGAGCTTTGGCATCAAAAGTAGATATTGATGGAAAACTTGTTGAAAATCCTTATAAAAATTGGAGCGATATAGACTCAAGTCTGCCAAATAAAAAAATTGAAATCTTAATAGCTCCTCCCACATCAGGAACAAGAGATGCATGGAATTCTTTAGTTATGGGCAAAGGTTGTACAAAAACTGCAAAATCTCTTTATGAGGCAGCCGGCAAAAAAGCTAAAAAAGAATGCGCAAAAATGAGGGAAGATGGATTCGCCGTTGAAGCTGGAGAAAATGATACTTTAATTGTACAAAAACTTACATCTAATCCTGATGCATATGGTTTTTTTGGCTATAGTTATTTAGTTGCAAATAAAGATAAGGTTAAAGCTGCATCAATAGAGGGTGTTCAACCATCACTAGAAGGTATTCAAGACTACTCATACCCAATTGCAAGACCTTTATTCTTTTATGTGAAAAAAGCTCATATTGGTGTAATCCCAGGCATTGAGGAATATTTAAAGGAATTTACATCAAAAAAATCAATGGGGAATAGAGGTTATTTAGCTAAAATTGGATTAGTCCCATTAGCATCTGATAAGTATAAAATAACAAGAACAGCAGCTCTAGATCTTAATACTATAAGCATTAACTAGATTAATACTCAAAATTAAAAAAAGGCCATTTTATATGGCCTTTTTTTTCAATTACTAATTTAATTTGTAACAATTCTGTAACAAATTAAAGTTAACTGTCTTCGTGAATGAATTTCGTTCTTATTTTTTTAATAGTAATATTTTCTTTGTCATTATTTTTTTATGGAAGATCAAAGACTAGAAGTATTTCTATCCAACAAAATATTAAGTTAAATGCACTTCCAAAATTTTATGGATATTATTTAGTTTTATGGTGTTCGATACCATCATTAGTTTTCTTATTAGTTTGGTCTTTATTTGAACCTGTAATTATTAAGTCAATTATTATTGAAACAGCAGCAAATCAGGGAGCAATCATAAATGATAAGAATGAAGCAAATTTAATTTACGAAAAAATAAAGGCTATATATTTAGGAACATACTTTGGTGAATTAGATACAATCTTAAAGGAGAGTGCTTTATCATATGCCAAATTTATAAATCTTTTTACAAATTCTAAAATAGTTTTAATTTTTGGAATAATTATTGCTTCAGTTATTTATTCATTAAAAAAAATTAAGAATAATAATAAGGCCAGAGATGATGTGGAAGTAATTCTAAAAGGATTATTATTTGTTTCATCTTTAATTGCTATTCTTACTACTATGGGAATTATATTTTCACTTTTATTTGAAAGTATAAAATTCTTCTCTGTAATTAATATATTTGATTATTTATTTGGTACAAATTGGAGTCCCCAAAGAGCATTTGTAAGTGATGCATCAGCAATAACAACCGCTGAATATGAGGAATTAAAAGATGCATTTGGTTTTGTACCATTGATAGCTGGAACTTCATTTATTGCATTCATTGCTATGTTTGTTGCTGTACCCATTGGATTATTTTCAGGAATATACATGGCTGAATATGCTTCTTCTAAAATAAGAAAAATTTCAAAACCAATTATTGAGATACTTGCTGGAATACCTACTGTTGTTTATGGTTTTTTTGCAGCTTTAACTGTAGGTCCTTTCTTTAGAGAAATAGGTGAGAGTATTGGTTTAACAGTTTCCTCAGAGAGTGCTTTAGCTGCAGGTCTTATTATGGGAATAATGATTATACCTTATATTTCATCTTTATCTGATGATGTAATTAATTCAGTACCACAATCACTTAGAGATGGTTCCTATGCTGTTGGCGCAACTAAATCAGAAACGATAAAACAAGTTGTAATTCCCGCAGCATTACCTGGAATAATTGGATCAGTATTGTTAGCTGTATCGAGAGCTATTGGTGAAACCATGATTGTAGTTATGGCAGCAGGATTAGCAGCTAATCTCACTATTAACCCACTTGAGTCAACAACAACAATTACAACCCAAATTGTAATGATACTCGTTGGTGATCAAGAATTTGATAGCCCAAAAACGCAATCAGCTTTTGCATTGGGATTGACACTATTTGTTGCAACATTGATTTTAAATTACATAGCTCAGAGAGCTGTGAAAAAATATAGAGAGAAATATGACTAAAGAACAAAGATTAAAAAAACGACATGCGCTATTATTTGTTCTAATTTTAGTAAATAATATTTTTTCAAAAGGAAGTTCTGCATTTATGAAAACAGTAATTAATGCAGAGGTTTTTTATGATCCAGAATTAATTGAGATTGAAAATGGAGCATCGGAAGAGAATATAAGGGAAGCAGATTTTTATGATATTACAATTGAAACTCTTCTTAAAGCATATCCTGCTAAAAATTTAGATGAAGAAAATGAATTAATTGATTTATTTACAACCGATGCTGAAATTGAAATTAAAAAAGCTTTTTTAGAAAATAACAACTTAATAGGAAAAAAAATTAACTTAGAAATAACGGCATCAGACGATATAGATCAATTGCATAAAGGAAATTACCCTAGGAATTTACCAGAGGATAGAAGAAGAATTTCAAATTTTCAGCTTAAAATTTATGACACTCTTGTAGAAAATAATAAAATAAACAAAAATTTTAATAATTATTACTTTAATAATGGGGACTCCAGAGATCCAGAGTTAGCCGGGATTGGTGGAGCTTTAGTTGGATCTTTCTATAGCATAATCATATGTCTATTGTTAGCTTTTCCAGTTGCTGTTCTTGCTTCAATTTATTTAGAAGAATTTGCTCCAAAAAATAAAATTACAGATTTTATCGAAATAAATATTAATAATTTAGCTGCAGTACCTTCAATTGTTTATGGATTGCTTGCTCTTCAAATATTATTAGCTACTATTCAGTTACCTAGATCTACTCCACTAGTAGCTGGTATTACATTAGCCTTGATGACATTGCCAAGAATAATTATTCCTTGCAGGGCATCTTTAAAAGCAGTTCCACCCTCGATAAGAGAAGGTGCATTGGCAGTAGGCGCATCAAAGTTTCAATCTGTATTTCATCATGTAGTTCCATTATCACTACCAGGAACTTTATCAGGAACAATTATTGGTTTAGCGCAAGCATTAGGAGAGACGAAAGAGGTTTTGTTGAAAAAACATCAGCAACCATTATGATGCTATTGAGTTTTTTAATTGTTATGAATTTTATAGCAGTATATTTAAGACAAAAATTTGAAAAGAGATGGAATTAAATGAATGAAGTAAAAATCAAATCTAATAATTTAAATGTGTTCTACGGTGATAAACAAGCTTTATTTGATGTAAACTTAGATTTGAATGAAAAAGAAGTAACTGCATTAATTGGTCCATCTGGGTGTGGTAAATCAACCTTCATAAGATGTATAAACAGAATGAATGACGTAATTGATATTTGCAAAGTTACAGGAAATATTGAGATTGACGGTGTAGAAATTAATGATGAAAATTTAGACGTCGTTTCCTTAAGAGAAAGAGTTGGGATGGTGTTTCAAAAACCAAATCCATTTCCTAAAAGCATATATGATAATATTTCATATGGTCCAAAGATACATGGCAAGGGAGAGACAAAAAGTGAGCTAGATGAAATAGTTGAAAGAAGTTTAAAAAAAGCTGCTTTGTGGGAAGAGGTTAAAGATAGGTTAGACGAACCAGGTACTGGATTATCTGGAGGTCAACAACAACGACTTTGTATAGCTAGAGCAATATCAGTAAATCCAGAAGTAATTCTAATGGATGAACCATGTTCAGCCTTAGATCCAATAGCAACAGCCAAAATTGAAGAATTGATTGATGAACTTAAGAAAACCTATACAATAGTTATTGTTACCCATTCGATGGCTCAAGCAGTTAGAGTTTCACAGAAAACTGGCTTTTTTCATCTTGGAAAATTAATTGAGGTAGGAAAAACAGAAAAAATTTTTAAGAACCCTGACAATAAAATGACACAAGATTATATTACAGGTAGATTTGGATAAACCATGAGCAATGAACATACAGTAAAGTCATATGAAGAAGAATTACAATTTCTTGTTGATTCTGTAATTAAAATGGGAAGTTTAACAGAGTCTCAAATGGTAGACTCAATGGACGCTATCATTAAAGTTGATAAAGATTCTATTGATAAAATTATTAAAAGTGATGATGAAATTAATAAATTTAGATCAAAAATAGATACTCAAATTATGACATTACTAGTTAAAAGAGCTCCTATGGCGATTGATTTAAGAGAAACAATTAGTTCTTTAAAAATTTCACAAGACTTGGAAAGAATTGGAGATCTATCTAAAAGCAATGCTAAAAAAGTTAAACCACTACCACTAGATTTACCAGAGGAATTACTTTCAAATTTAAAAAGATTAGGTGAGTTGGTTATAAAACAGTTAAATGATGTATTAGATAGTTATGTTAACAAAAATTACGATAAAGCCAAAGAAGTTTGGGAAAAAGATGAGCAAGTTGATGATCTTACTTATATTGCAATGGAAAGTGTAATTGATTTTTTATCTAAAGATAAAAAAAATTTAGATTTTTCTACACATCTCATATTCGCAACAAAAAACCTAGAGAGAGCAGGCGATCATATTACCAATATTGCAGAGTCTATTTGTTACTTAATTAAAGGCGAATATCTAAAAGGAAGCAGACCAAAAGGAAAAGTTATCCAAGAATAAAATGAATGGCAAAATATTTATTATTGAGGATGAGCCTTCAATAATACAATTAGTTCAACATAATTTAGAAAAAGAGGGTTTTTTAGTAGCTTCATCTACCAATGGTAATGATGGTTTAAAAGATTTAAAAAAGTTTGAACCAAATTTGCTTTTACTTGATTGGATGCTTCCAGATTTATCTGGAATTGATATTTGCAAAAATATTAGAAATAACTCAAGTCATAAAAACCTACCCATAATAATGCTCACAGCAAAAGGAGAAGAGGAAGATAAAATAAAAGGATTAGATAGTGGTGTTGATGATTATTTAACCAAACCATTTAGTTTCAATGAGCTTTTAGCAAGAATAAAAGCTGTATTAAGAAGATATGATCCTAAAGTTGTTTCAAATAGTTTGGAATTTGAAGATTTAAAATTAAATAGATTTGAGAAGAGAGTGTTTAGAAAAAATATTGAAATACAGCTTGGACCAACAGAATTTAGACTACTAGAATTCTTTTTAAGCAACCCTAAAAGAGTATATTCAAGAGATCAAATTTTAGAAAATGTTTGGCCAAACAACATAAACGTGGAAAGTAGAACTATTGATGTTCATATAAGAAGATTAAGAAAGTCGATTAATATTGATAAAACAAAAGAACTAATTAGAACAGTAAGATCCTCTGGATATTCACTTATTTAAGAAATGCATCCTAAAGATAATCTAATCTATCTTCACCCAAAAAATCTAATTTTT
>LULH01000394.1_pt1 | contig 13133 bp, 13 predicted proteins | sample 728201 | NCBI WGS metagenome assembly LULH01 (sample SAMN03860294, study PRJNA289734) | marine metagenome | biome: seawater column; feature: ocean; material: water; isolation source: Red Sea water column Station 169 - depth 100m | place: Saudi Arabia: Red Sea | collected 2011-10-15 | depth 100 m
AAGCCAATCATCCCAAGCCATAGCAAGCTGACCTCCTTATATTGAAAATAGGCTAACTTTTGGGGAATTAGTTAGCCCATTTTTTTGCAGAGAAGGCATTGACCACCTAATGCCTTACGCCAACCATAACTTAAAGTTATGTAACAGGCCACAACTTTTCTTTAACTAACTTAACGATTTCGTCATCAATGTCTGTTTCAGTAGACTTTGCATAGTCCTCAAGTAATCCAACAACGAGAGATTTTACCGCATTGGATTTGACGAAGAACTTCAGTATTGGCTTAATAAATCGAATCATTTTTTGTAATATATTCTTCTCAACTCTAGACAAATTTGCTAGTTTTAGCAAAAAGGTCTTTTTATGGAAGAATTAGAAGAAGAAAAACAAAGGCCGAATATTGTTGCAACTTTTGTTCAGCTTGTCGTTCTCGGGTGGTCTTTGGCCGTCATTTCTTGGTCGTACTACAACCCTAATCCCGTCAGGCAAATTGATACGACCTTCGCCGCAGGCTTACTTTCGGGCGTTCTTACGCAATTTGGGGTTGACCTGAAAAGTAAGAATAATGACAAAAAAAAGTTAAAAGGTAAAGTAGATATAGTAGACAATAAAAACTCGAAAGTAGGTATCAAATGAAAAAATTACTTCCTATTTTATTTTTGCTTCCATCTGCCGCGTTTGCCGATATGACGTCAACAATTACGTCATCTGTACAAATAGATGTTCAATCGGCAGCGACAGCGGTTGAAAGGATGGCAAATTCTTATTCTGTTTCTGGTTCAGGTGTAGAAACAACTGACGGTACGACAGCGGGCTTAATTGGCGGCCTTGGTGATGTCACAGATGGCGTAAATGCCTTTACGACAATTACAGCAAGTCAACTTACAGACGGTGAAACTTTCCAATTTCAACAATCTTATTTAGAGGGCGATTCAGTAGAATCATCTGCTGTTACTACAGGTGAAGTTGCTAATTTTTCTAATATCACATCTACAGCGGCAGGCGTTTTATCTGATGGGGCAGCAACAATTGATAATCATGTGATCGAGGTAACAGGTGGCGGGGCAGGTACTTCAATAACAGGACAATATGTAACAACGCTTTCGGTGGATTAATGATTTTCCCAATAATTTCAGCGATCATTGCAGTAATAGTTTATTGTATTTGTTCTTTTGTTTTATATAAAATTTTTTCAAACAGGGCTAATAATTATATGCGTGGATTAAGTAAAAAATGAAATATGAAAAAACTTTTTTATTTATTTTTATTTTATGCAATACCTAGTTATGCGCAGCCCGTTACGCCAAATTTTACAACCGGCACGATGTCATCTACGACAAATACGGTCACTTCTATCTCAGAAAGTATTGTTTCGACAGATTATTTTGGCAATTCATATGAATATTCAGTCACAGGGGTCGGGATTACAACAGAAGGTGGGGTTTCGCCAAATACAACGAATGTTTCAGCAACAGTTAATGGTCAGCAGTATAGTTATACAGGGTTAGATTTATCGACAGACAACAAACCAGTATTCACATTAACAAACCCGACAAGCGGCGCGGCCTTTCAATATTCAGAGTCCTATCGAGGGCCGGGCGGGGTATCCAATATAACAACCATAACTCGGCAAATAGAAAGCGAATCAGTAATTACTTCTACGTCTGTATTCTCTCAATAGCTTTAACACCATTAAAAGCTCTTGCAAACTCCGTTAGTCAATCAAATAATGGTTCAGTAACCAATATGGCAATTCAATCGCTGACGGGCAATATGACCACTAATCAATTTGGCGGAAATATTGTTTGTCAGGGTGCAACCCTAACATTCTCGCCATTTGTCACTTTTGGCGCAAATTATCGCAAGCCTTTTAATCATTATTACACTCTTCCATACTACGACCCGACAGACGCCGATGAAGATGGCGTACCTGATAATGCAGGCGATGTATTATTTGATGAAATGTTTTATTCAGGAACAAATAAAGATTCTTTTGCAGTAAATACAGGATTTAGTTTAAATTTTACAGTTCCGCTTGATAGACAATTTCAGAATCAATGTAAAAGTGCAGCAACAACGCAAGTTAAAATACAACAACAAATTTTAGAGAATAAAAAACTTGATTGGGCTATCGCGCGTATTAAAGAATGTGGAAAATTAAAACAAGAGGGAATTTTAATAGCAAAAAATTCAGAATTTTATAATTTATGCTCTGATATTTATATTGACAAAAAACCAAATCAAGTTATTCCGCATACTCACCAATTAAGATGATTTCTTTTTTCTGGTAATTAATTTTTTAACAATTGGCTTTATTGCGTTCAAAATTATGGGCGAGGATGCGGCTACGAATCCGATCACGGCTGTCGAAATTATTGTTGAAACTTCTGGGATATATTGTTCTTGAAATGGAACTGGTTCCCATATGATGATACATTCTCCATTTACTAATTCAAAAGCTTTTACTTTTTCCAATTTTTGAGAATTAGCATACGAGCCAACGCGCAGCGGTTGTTTTGGGTCAGGGCAAGGCGGAATTTTTATAATCTCTTTTTCTTTGTTTTTTGGAATTTCTGGGGTATCTGTTTGAATAGAATTTGGCGTATTAGAGTTTGATTTTTGTTGTTCTTCTACAATTTGTAATTTATTGGGATTATATTGAATAGGCAAATAAGAAGGCATTTTTCCATTAGGACAACTATAAAAAGCACCGTTTGGGTCATCTTCTATTATTTGTGTATTTTTAATTGAACTATCTCGATGAGTTTTGACGCATCCAAGAATGTCTATTGACATCGGGGATACATTCAAGACGCTTGAATAAGGAATATAATATTTTAAATTTATTGTTGAAATATCTGGAATTTTTATTAATTTAATTTCCAAGCGCTTTTGTTGATAAAGGTATTGATTCTCCTGTTGCTTTTGGTATTTGATTATCAAGCATTTTTGGGATCATCTGTTGCACGTTTCCAAGTATCTCATTCATCACACGATTTTTTAGTTGTGGCGAGGTGACATATTTGTAACCAAAGTATGCGCCACCTAACATTGACGCGCTTATAATAAAACTTAAAATAGATAATATTTGAGAAATTTTTGACATGAAATCAGCCCTCGCCCGTGCATTAGTACCTGTTACAATTATAACCTTCTGCGGATTATGTGCATTAGCTCCCCTTTATGTAGGACTATCAATAATTTCTACCAAAGTACACCAAAACTCACAATAAAACTTTTTTACTTTGATTCTAAAGATTCAATTCTTTCTATAACAACATCATCTAATTTTTCAAATTGTTTTAATGCTCCTTGATCTTCTATTATTGGTTGCATTAATTGATTTTTTTCTTGAACCTTTTGATCTATTTCTTTTTGCAGCATTTGTGCTTTTGCAGTATTTAAGTCATAACGATTTTTTATTTCGTCATACAGTTCTTGAGGTGTTGCCATAAAAATAAATTTAAGTTATCCAATTATACTAAGCAGCTTCAAGGGTTTCAACTTTTGTTATTAATTCTTGTACAGCGGCAACAAGTAGAGGAACAAGTTTTGATTGATCTATTTCTTGATAAAGAGGAACAGTTTCTTTTACATCACCTACTTTTTTTCCTGATGGGATCGTATCATCTTCATTGTATAAAATGTCCTCTGTACCATCTTTAGTACCACTAATTGCTTCTGGAACTGCTGTTACTTCATGTGCAAAAAATCCATCAACTGTTTTAGTAGGGTCAGCTATGAAATTAAATCTATAAGGTTTTAGTGTTTTTAATCTTGTAATACCATCAGAGATCGCAGAGGCATTTTCTTTTAACCTATAATCAGAAGTTGTGTTGTATGCAGTTGAAGTTGAGTTTGTCTGAATTGAACCAATACGACTTGTACTTGCTTGATGAAAAAAATCAATATGACGATTTGTTCCAGAAGCCGTATTTACAGAGGAAATTGTTGCAGTAGTAGAACCACTTGAAAAAACTTTAATTCTGCCAGCATAATTGGCTGAAGTGCCACCAAAAAAAGAATGTCCATCAGCATTAACGCGAAAATGTTCTATTGGGCTACCTGATTGATTACTTCCAAAAACGGTAAATATGTGTGTACCAGAACCAGTCCCACCAGAGGTTAATTTAAGACAATTTCCACCTGTTGTTCCATTGTTTGCAATTATACAACCTGTTGCATTATCAGTAGTTCTTAAAACATGAAGTTTTGCGGCCGGATTATCACTTCCAATACCTACCAGACCAGTATCACTTAATATATTTATGGCATCAAATTTTGTTCCAGAACCATCCTGTACTGCAAATACAAAATCTTCATTATTTGTAATTCTTATTGATGCTTTTGCTTCAGCTCCTGATGTTGTTTTTTCTAAAACTAATTCTGGATTACTGTCCCCAGCTATATGAACAACCCTGCCACCATCCCCTTGTAATGCTGTTGGAGAGCTTGTGCCTATACCAATGTCCTCAGTACCAGCATCTACAAAAAATAAACTTTGTTCTGTATCTCCTTCAACCCTAAAATCAGTATTTGTTCCAGTTTGGTTAAAAACAACAGCGCCACTTGTAATTCCCATCCGTTCAACACCACCAGTAGCAATATTAAATTCATCCGCACCATCTGAAAAAATACCTGTATTTCTGTCGTCTCTAAAACATAGTGAGGGTGCTGAATTTGTTCCGTCATTTAAAAGAACAGTTCCATCAAGTTCAAAAAGAGAAATCCAGCCATCATTACTTGAATTTCTAAGCATCAATACAGTATCCGTAGTATTGACCCACCATTGATAGGCATATGTTGTAGCTGGACTAGATGAGTTTGAGTTATTACTTACGATTGCAGCGAGGGCATTATTTAAGTCTGTACGAAATGCAGCACCAGATTGGTTTGCTATTACATAATCATGTGTTGCCATTACTTAATCCTTTTTATATAAGTATATGATAGTTCATAACTTAAATATAAACATATTTAACCACCTTTACCAAACCCAATTGCTGTGTATTTGAAATTTAAATCTTTAAAATCATTATTGCTGTTTTTTGTCTCAATAACAAATTGAGTGCCAGTAACAGATGTAATTTTAAAATAGTCTCCTGATACAGCACCTTCAAGTGTAATTCCGATAGTTGGTAAAAATGCTGTTGTTGAACCGCCTAAAGAACCAGTACCTACGAAAAACGGATTATCAAATGTAACTGTCTTGGCTGAATTGTTTGTTGCGCATTGACTTGAAATTGCTGAATTAACAGTTTCAGTTCTTCTTTTTAGACTTGCTTCATATCCAAGTTCTGATACATTTATATTTTGCGCGGGGTCATCTGATGATAATTCAACTTTAAATTTAAATCCTCTAGCTCTATATTCTCCATTTGCAAAAGTATTAAATTGTGAAAAATTAGCCCCAAAAGTACAAGATGAGCCTATTGATATTGTTGTGCTTGCACTTGCTGTAACCGTAAAACTGTTTACATTAGGAACTGTTTGAATTGTATATTCTCCATCAACCGCACTTCCTTGAGTAAAATTTATTTCAACTAAATCTCCAACTGCGTAGCCATGTGCAGATTTTGTAACTGTAATAGTTGTCCCGCTTTGTCCATAAGTTGCATTGAATGTTGATGTTGTATTTAATTCCGTTGTCGAAACTAATAATTTGGCGTTTACATCCTCGGCAAGAGTACCATCAAATTCAGTCCATGTGTCAATATTACCTGTTCTTGAATCAATAAGATCATTTGGTAGAAGTCCAGAAGTTACAAACCGCCTTTTTAAAGTAAGATTAAAAATACCTCCCATATCAACAACATTTTGAAATTCATATGTACCACTTGAATTGATTGGGCCGGCAAAATCAATATTTGATAAATCATCAATATTTTGTGTAATGTCATCAATTAATAAAGTTCCATCTAATAAAAGACCATCAAAATCTGCATCATAAAAACACCTTGTTTTATTACCTTGAAATGGTGGAGAGTCAGTATCTTCTCTTTCTGTAAGAATTATTTGATTTGGTTGCGGGTCTGGTTGCGTAACAATTATTCTTGCAGCATTATTTGATCTACGTCCACCATCATCAATGAATTTAATAAGGTAAGTACCAGTTAGAGCAGGGACAAGAGTTTCGCTGATATTGCCTGAAAGTTTTGGAATTATTTCTGTTGCGTTACTAAATGTTGCAACAGCGGGGTCAATGCTAGGTGTATGTCTTACGGAAATTGAACCTCCATGAGTCACGTCAATATCAGTTGCTGGATTAAAACGTAGTCTTACAAAGAGGTCTGAAACAGGTTCCATTGTTAAACCTGTCGGGTCTTCAGGTAGAGCAGTTTTACCAACAGCATTAAATGATAAATCGTTTGAAGTTGCTGAAAGTTGTGCGGATAAGTTGTAGCTAAAAACTTGAAATTCATAAAGACCAAGTTGACTGTTCAATATTTCAAAATCAGGACTTGAAACTTTTGTTGAAATAAAATTTCCATTGCTATAACGATAATTAACTTGATATTCAACAACGCCTGTTATTGGTTGCCAACTTAAAACTATTTTTGAAACAGCTTGATTATTTATTTGAACAATTGTTTCAACGGCAGAAAGGTTAGATGGTGGCGGTTGAAGTTGATCTAAAATAGAAACATTTCTTGCTGGTAAAGATGCACCATCCTCAATAAAATCATATTTAGTATCAATGTAAGATAAAGCTGTAATCGTATAATTTATTGAATCTGTTTCTTCAACTGTAATTACTCTAAATTTTTGCGATTCAACTGTAGAATTTTGAATAAGATATATTGTGTTTACGTTTGGGGTTTGTGAAAATGCAGCGCTTACAGTTATTACGCCGTTTGTAATATCTGATATATCCTTTGTCTCTACTGTGCCATCAGGCAAAATTAAAGACAAAGTAGGGCTGTTAGTTGTTGGTAAATCTGTATTTTCTGTATCGTCAACTGTAACAACAGTTGTTGAAGTAACGCTTTTTAATCTTCCTGATCTTCTAACACCCGCGCGAACAGGGTCATTTATTTCAATCACAGCGCCCGGCCTAACCATCAAACCGCCTTCCATTGATGTCGTAAATGTGACCATTTCTGATTCATTGGCTTCTGAAAATGCAATTGCTTTTGCCAATCTTTGTGCTTGCCCTCTAGATGTACACGCAAAAGCTTTTACCTGTTTAACAACAGTTCCAATTTTTGCTGATAAAGTAGTATTTTCAAAAACTTCAAAATCTACATCTTGTGAATCCATATTGTAATAACTGACCGATATTACAGAATGTCTTTGTTTTAGACTTGAGCCTGAATAATTAAAACCATCACTTGAAATATTGGCAAGTGAAAAAAGGAACGAGGTCGTTTTTGGGGAATCTTGAGCAAGTAAAATACTGCCCGTTGACCAAATCGGCATACAACGCATAACGCCCGCAAGTTCATTTATTAAATCAAATGCAGAACTAGAAGATTGAATATTTACATTGCAAGAAAATCTGGCTTCCTGACCTCCAAGACCATCATCAACAAGAGTATTTGCAAATTTTGATGCTGTTACGAAAGAAAATAAATCAAGGTTAGAATCTGCAATATGTGTTCCAAATCCGTATCTTTCGGTAGTTAAAAGATCAAGCAAAATCATCGCGGGACAACTTGTCCAAACCGCAGCGCCCATAACACCATTAAAAATATATCCTGAAGGGTAAACAATCCGACCTGTTGAAGAATCGACAGTCGGCGTTCCTGAACTAGAAGCGCCGGCACCCGGAATCCTTACTTTTATTCCGCGAATACGGAATTTCCGGCGGGGAATTGCGCTGAACTGTTGAGAATCAATGCGAATTAAGTTATATGCTGAGTTTAAATATCTATTTGAATCGTCAATTATTTCTGCAAATTGTGTAAACTGGAAAGCATTTATTAATGAAGTATCGGTTGAGTCTGCCGTTACTCTAATAACTCTAATATCAACAGGAAAAGAACCTGTAATTTTTACTGAATAATCTTTTTGATATGCGTCAGCGGTTCGACCTGTAACAGTATCTTCAATAACATCTGTAAAACCTCCTGAATTATATTGAACAGCAATTTTCAATTGAACACTTGAGCCAAGAAGATCACCCTCATTTGTTGCTTTTTGAATTTGGGGAAATGTAACTGTTACTTTAATGCGCTCAACATTTGTATTCGTAATTTGTCTTGTAACTGGGGAATCCGCTGTAACTGTAACACCAACAGGTGTGATTGAAGAAGAACTTTCAACTCCATCAACCTTTGTTTGATTTGATGTCCCAAAACGTGGGGTAAAAGTAACATTTTGAAAATTAAAATCCGAATTAGCGGGACTTGATGAACTTGCTGTTGCTTTTAAAACAGGGGTGTCATTAAGAAAAACGTCTTTAAGATACGCATTGCGATATGCAGTTGAAGTACGATCTGTTATACCTTCCTTTGAAGCCGTTGCAGAACCTTCAATCTCTCCCTCTGATATAAGATCAAGAAAACTTGCAAATTGCTTGCTGTGAAGCGTATCAGGGGTTCTTGTCGGTTGTCTTGGAGGTGGCGCTGATCTTCTGCCGCCACCAAACGAACCACGAATAATTTTCTTTTTATCAGTCATGCTTGTACCTGTTCAGTATCAGTTGAAGCACTTATAACCACAGAACCAGTAAAAATTTCGCCATAAACAATCGGGACGGGTGTTCCAGCTCTGCTAGTCTGTTGCGTTCCTGAAAAACTAAACGACAAACGCGGGTCTTGTTCACTAGAAAATTCAGGTTGTTTTGGAACTGGAAAAAGCATCCCACTTACTCCACCCAAAACTAAACTTGCGCCAATAAGACCGAGAGCAGCCGAACCATAAGCCCCTGCCGCATATAAACCTGTTGCACCTATTAAACCACCTCCGCCCGCTAGACCCGCACCTGAACCGCCTGCAAAAAGCCCTGCGCCCATCGGCGTAAATGACAAGCCAATCAAGGCCACTCCAAGTAACACCTTTCCGAAATTACCCCCCGAACCTGAAATAACAGGTACAAAAGAAATATCTGATTTACCAATAGGATCGTGAAGCTCGTCTTGACCAATTTCGTCATTATTTGCAATAACCTTATAATATCTATTTGCCATATAACTTTCCAGTTGCGGAAAATTATTAATTAAAAAACTTACAGCTTGTGCAACACTAGAAACATTTATATCTTCAAATTCTTTATGACCGACCTCTTTTGCCAGTTCTCCATATAACTTAATTTTGCGAAGCATAACGATACCTACCCCCTGTACATTTTAACAACCAAGGATTGTATGGTTCTTTACAAGATAGTCTATCGCCTAAATGATGTAAAACATCACCATCAATAAAAATTCCAACATGATTTAAACCTTTTCCAAGAATACTCATCGCCAAAACATCCCCATTTTGTAACTTTTCATTTGGTGCTAACAAACGAAATCCCGCAGTTGTTAAATAATTATCAAAATCGCCATCTTCTTTCGATTGTGGATTTTCTGCAAATATTTCAGGTGTTAATGGCCTTGTAGCCTTTTTAAAAGAAATTTGTTTTTCTTCCAAATACCAATCCTCAACCAAACTTAAACAATCAGTAACGCCCCATACCCAAGGCCGACCTAGTAAAGGCGCTTTGTATCCGCAAGGCTCATAATAGCCCCAAGTTTCGATTTTTGGATTGACAATATACCAAGGTAATTTCGACTCTTCACAGCTTATTTTATCGGCTTCAGAAGCAACAGGCGGCGTTGTCGGGTGCGAGTGAACAATACCAATTATTTCGCCGATTGAATCAGCAACAACATAATCTTCTGGGTTCATTATGAAACATTGATGAGAAGTTATTGATAAATTTTGACAAGGAAAATATTTTTCTTTTCCGCGAATATTTAATAAAAGACCGCAAGATTCTTTCGGGTCAAAAGAAACTACAGTCCTATTTTCCGCCGCTTTTCTATCAATGACATAAATTTCTTGCGGATATTCTGCTGTGTTATCTGGCGTTCCATAAGGGTTGACATTACTTGGAAAATTAGCGGCATCAATAAACCTTGCCTGCGTCCTTATTCTTTTAACAGTTGCGCCTGTTAAATCATTCCCTGTTGTAACAGCATTTACTGTAAGAAGTATTGCTGAAATAGTTCCAACAGCATTTGAAAAAGTAAGGGTTGGCCGTGGTAATTGTCCTTTTCCATATTGAAAACCTTCAGCCTGAACAGGGTATCTTGTATAAGAATTTCCCTGCCAAATTATTTCGCCATTATCTTTCAAACTTGTTCCAGCATGAAAACGATAAGTTGTTGTTGCGCCATGTAATGAATTATCAAGAGTCAAAGTAAAAAGTTCAATAACCGCTGACGGATTGACATTCTGTAATTCACTTACAATCTTGTCTGTACTCATGCTTCAAATACTTGCCTAAATGTAGCGCTTATAGAAGCCCTGTTGTTATAGGGAATTGATTTTGACCAAGTTTCGCAAACAAATTTCTTTGCACCTGAAAGAGTAATTGAAACATTGCCGCTATTTGTTGCGCTAGATGCGGCTGTAACTGTAAACGTATTTGCATCAACCGCCGTTGCGACTGTAAAAGAACCATCGGTTGCAGAACCTGATGTATAGTCAATTGTCAAAACATCACCGATTGCCACGCCATGATTTGAAATTGTAATTGTTACTGTTGTTCCCGATTGCGAATATGTTCCTGTTTTTGTGAAGCCTTCGCCGGGCGGTGTAAAAGTAAAACTTTCTTGATCGTTTGCGCGGCTATCAAGAAACGCTTCAACAACATCGGCTTCTGTTTCGCTTAGTTCAAAACTTACATTGTAAACTTTTGGATTTTGATTGCTTGCAAGTCCAAAAAATATTCTTTGTTCAAATCCATCTGCAAATCTTACTGTGCGAACAGCAGGCGCAGATTTTTTTGAAAAACCTTGATATGTGGGTGTGACGCTTGGAAAGGTTGCCATTTTAAGTTGCTAATAAACCTCCCGGCCTTTTTTGTTTTATTAATTCTGATTGTATCGCTGAAGCAAGAGCAACGCCAAGTTCTTTTCCGCGATCTTCATTTGCATTTGATTGCATACCTTCAGCCGATACATTTACAACTATATTTGTACCACCGCCACCAATTTGATTATTTGGAATAACTGTGCCGCTTGATTTTGGTGTGAATATCTCCGGCCCTCGTTCACCGACTAAATAACTACGCCCAGCGGATGCGCGACCACCATTTGCAAGCCCCGGCAAATCTGAAAATATACCGCCAAAACTTCTTCTTAGTAATGTATTTATTCCAAGCCTTAATAAAGACGATGCAAGATCGTTAACAATAGCCCTTGCCGCTTCTCCAAGGCTTCTTGTTCCTTCAATAGCATCGACCAAGGCATCAGAAATACCTGTTGCAATATCGTTGCCAATTTCTTTAAATATTCCTTTTATTCTTTCCGCTTCTTTCTGATTTTCTTTCATTTGCAAACCTTGTTTTTTTAATTCAAAATTCTGATTTTCTAATAAAATTAATTCTTGACCGCGAACAACTCCATGTTCGTTAATTATTTCTTGTATATTTAATTCATTTTCTTTTCTAAGTTTTGCAAGTTCTGTTTCTTCTTTTTCAATAATAAGATTTTTTTCAAGTGAAGCATTTGAATCTGTCAATGCTTTTCTGTGTCTCTCAAATTCTTTTGCAAGATCTCTTGCTTCAGCATTCGGAAGACCATCTTTTAATGATTTTATTTTATTATTAACCACTATCAAATCTCTTTTAATATCATTAATGTTTCTTGTAAAAATATCCAAACCTGTGATATTAAGAAAGGCATCTAAAATTCTATTTGTGTTATCTAGTTGTGTATTTAAAATGTCTTGTTCTTTTTGAAGGTCTTCTATTTCTGCTTTTAAGGCGTCCGCTGAACCCTCTTGTAATAACTCATTAAATGTACGTTGTTCATTGTTAGCTTGCATTAATTTTGCAATAAAACCTCCAAGAGCTATAACAGCTAAACCAATTCCAGTTTTTGCGAGTGCAAGTCTAAATGCTGAAGCGGCAGCAGCGGCTTTTGTAAATCCTCCCGCAGTAGCAAAAGCCATTGTCGTTGTTGCAGATAACTTACCATTTGCTATAGCCGCAGCCGTAGACATTGCTAGAAAATTAGCTTTTAATGCAGCAATTTGAGTAATTAAAAGAGTTCCAACAACAGTTATACCTTTTATTGCGGCAGCAATTCCTATGAATGCAAACGTAACAGACCCCGCTTCACTATCAATAAACGCAACAATTCCTTCAATCAAAGCCGATGTTGCTTTTGTTAATTTTAAAACTGAAGGCAACAGTTTTGAACCTAAAGTTATCTGTAATTCAAGAACAGCATTACTAAATTCTTTGAATACTTGCGCGGGCGAAGCATCCATAATTGCATCAATCTTATCTTCGCCTTCTTCAAGTGATCTATTTAAAGCCCTTAAGATAATATCTGAAGTTAATAATCCCTTAGATGCAAAATCTTTTAATTTGCCTGTGGCAATACCTGTTTCTTTTGAAATGGCAACTAAAAGTTGCGGAACCTGTTCAGCAATACTTCTAAATTCATCGCCTTGTAAGCGTCCAGAACCTAAACCCTGCGCAAGCTGTGTAAATGCCGCACTTGCTTCTGTTGCATTCAATCCCGCTTGAATAGCAATTGTATTAAAACCTAAAAATGTAGTTTCAATATCTTTTAGAGAAATTCCAAGCGGTCTTAATCTTGCAAAAATATCTGTTACACCTCTTGTTGCTTCAATAATTGACAAGTTAAATTTATCTTGAGCCTTTGCAACTAATTCTTGAGCCTGTGCAAATTCGCCAAATTCAGACGTAAGAACTTTCATTCTTAGTTCTAAAGCCTGAAAATCTGAAGCCGTACTTATAGCCTGTTTTGCAACTAACCCAATTCCAATACTTGCAATAGCGGTTTTAAGACCTCCAAAAGCATTTTGTAAGCCTGTTGTCTGCGCCTGTACACCTTTTAATGCTCTTGTGGCTTGTGAAGCATCAACTGTAAGTTTTACATTAGCCTGTGCCACAAATCAACAAAACCTTTTCTTATATATTACCTTCTATTTGCTCTTTGGCGATTTAATT
>LULH01000302.1_pt1 | contig 13065 bp, 26 predicted proteins | sample 728201 | NCBI WGS metagenome assembly LULH01 (sample SAMN03860294, study PRJNA289734) | marine metagenome | biome: seawater column; feature: ocean; material: water; isolation source: Red Sea water column Station 169 - depth 100m | place: Saudi Arabia: Red Sea | collected 2011-10-15 | depth 100 m
GTAATGCTTGTGTTTGCAGGAACTGCTGAACCAACTATTCAATATTGGCAACATCAAGTTTTTAAAAGCAAAGAAGATTGCCATGAATACATCTATCAATCAAAGGTACTCCTGGTGGATAGCATATTAAAAGATTTTAGAAATATTAACGGTAAAGAATTAAATGGATTTGAATTTTTTTGCCAGGGTAAAACAATAGCATTGGATGAAGTATGAAAGATGAAGTAAGAGTCTCGGAGAACACTAGCATCAGTTTACCAATTCGTAACTTAATAGCTTTGATCGGTTTTGCAACTTTTTCAGTATATTGGGGCTTTGGTGTTTTGGAATCCATTAATCGTATTGATACAAAAATACAGTTAATGGAAGCAGATTTACAAGCAAATACAGAATTTAGAATTAAATGGCCTAGAGGTGAATTAGGCTCACTACCAGCAGACTCAGAACAATTTATGTTGATCGAGTATATTGGTACTCAAATTCAGGCTATCCAGGATGACTTGAAGGATCTACCTAAAGATAGAAGCCAGGACTTAACAATAGATTTTTTTGAGGATCGTATATTAAAACTAGAAGATCAGGTCGAAGATTTAAAAGATAAGGTAAGAGCAAATGGAAACCATTAAAGTTGTTTTTACAATCCTGATGATACAAAACGGTTCCACAATTGAAATGGTTCCTGTGGGATCTGGGCTAGAAGGCATGACTGCTTGTTTAGAACAGAAAAGAATAGTCACACGATCCACTAATGCTGAAAAACAAGAAGGCTTAATTATAAAATGTGAGGAATTAAAGGTCGAACTTTGGGAAGATTGTACAGGTGATATTTGCAGAACAAAAATTAAAAGGATTGTTGAATGATCCATCGATGGAACGGATTTAGGTGGCCTCCACACACCTATAAAATGGATATAGCCATTGTTATCCTAATTTTGCTACTGCTATTGTGAAAAAACCTAAGAACAGATTTATTGGCAAATGTGATATATGTGACAAAGATTTATATGCTTTTGGAACTCCTTTTGTAGTCCAGGAGCATGACGTAATTTGATCAAGAAAAGTAGTGGCGGAGAGAGTGGGATTCGAACCCACGGAAGAGTCTCCTCTTCGATGCTTTTCAAGAGCATTGCTTTCAACCGCTCAGCCATCTCTCCAAACTAATCATTTCATATAATAAATGTCATTCTTGGACATCTTTTTTTTAAAATAAATTTATCGACAACCCACCTAACAACCCTCAATAACTAAACAACTGTTTTCATTATATAATTTAGTATATTTGCTGGTTTTCAAGTCTGTCATTGTGACTAAAAAAATCATATAAACTCCCAAAAACATAAATCTAACACAAAAATATCACACCGTCAAAAACCCCACAAAACCAACAAAAACTTCCAAAAAAAAAATCAAATACAACCCAACCCAACCCTCTTTTTTCCTTGACCATAAACGGTCACAATGGTAAAAGTGACATATAAAGTCACAGAAAGGAAACAAATGCAAAATATAGAAAAAGAAATGAAGATCTACGGCATGCCTAAACAAGAAGTGCTTGCTGATTATGATGAAATCAAACCCAAGTATGCTGGCCATGAGTATATTTACATCATGGGTATCTTGTCTGACGCACAAGAAGTTATGCAGATGGGCCAGCTAGACACCGCTAGACAATTTATTAACAAAGCTAAATTATTAATCTCACAGAAAGGAAACTAAATGCAAGCAGTTATTAAGTTAAAAAAAGTTAATGATAACCGCTACAGATACGAATATCATTACACTAAACCTGATCCAGTTGTTTCTCTAAAAGAATACAGACAAGATTTAAAAGATGGGAAATGGAGGAGGGTTAAATGACAGCTACAGTTCAACGTTATACAAATAGAGAGGGTAAGATTGGCTTTAAAGTTGTTAGCCCTTACCTTTGCAAAGAAACTAATAAACAAAAATCTAAGATAAGAAAGTTTAATCCATCAGTAGAGTTTGCTTCTTATTCCAAACCTAAACAAGCTGCAAAACAAGCAGCTGATGCTTATTGTGCAAAAGTAAATAAAAATGGACATGCCGAGTTTTTTTCAGAGTATGTTTTAAGCCAGGGTATTGCAGCATACCAGGCAAAATTAAAAATAAGAAAAGAGGGTGATGGTATAGATTTTTCAGATTACTCAAATATAGAATATATATTAGGTGGCCCTGATGGTAAAGAGAGAGATCATTTACAAACAACAAAGGATAAACGTAAATCTGGCCCTTACGGTATTTTATATCAATCATCAATTGCGAATACAGCTGTTAAAGATATTAATGACACTACCGTTGATTTATTAATAAGAGATTTAGTTAATAAAGAATTTTCAGATGATAAAATTAGCAAAGTTATTAAACAATTTAAAAATGTTATTGATTGTTGTGTTCAGGATGAAATTGTCTCTTTTAATTCAATCAGAGGTTATAAATTTAGAGCAATTCAAGAGGTGAGAGAGGTTACTAAAGTTGAAATACCACAACATAAAGATATTAAAATTCTTGAAGAGAAATCAACAGGATTAGATCATGTTATTTATACAACTTGTCCATATCACGGTATGAGATGGAGTGAATGGGCTTGTTTAAAATGGGATGATATAAACCCAAACACTAAAAAAATAAAAGTAAGAAGGTTTTTAAAAAAAACCAGTGCGGCTACATGGGTAGAGACAACAAAAGAAAATTCAAGAAAAAAGAAAGTTGGTAAAACAAAAAATTCTATTAGAGAAATACCTTTATTTGATAACGTTGCAGCTGCACTAAGAAGATGGCATGATAATCCAGCTAGTGATGATACGTATGTTTATGGTATCAATGGTACCTGGGCCAACTATAATTCAATGAGACAGCGTTTAAATACGATTAAAAAGCAAAATAAAATTACTTTTGTTGGTGGGGTTCACTCATTTAGACATTATTACGCCAGCTTTTTAATTGAGTCTATTAGAAAGCAGGCTTGTAATGAGCTGCAAATGGCACAATGGCTAGGGCATAGTGATCCTGGATTTACAAAAAAAGTCTATGCAAAGATATTTGATGATGATCCTGATGCCTGGGTGCAAAGAATTGATAAGTTTTCTGATTTATATAATGAGACAAAGGCTGCATGAAAATAGAACAAAAAACTTTTAAAACATACAAAGAGCTTGAAGATTATTTTGTTAAAAACATACTGCCTAAAAGAAATCTTGCTAGTAAAGTGATTGGAAAAAAGATTCTTTATTGGAAAAAAACACGGCCCCAAAGACTCATAATGTAGTAAAATGGGGGGTACCTAGGGTACCAGGCAACTTCAATGCATAGTCATTTTGCTCAAATTTGAAAGGATTTTTTTGCATTTTTCACTACAAAATACGATTTCATAGCCTTTTATACTAAAACTATAACTCCAATCTTTTTTACTTAGTGCATTAAATTTTTTGTTACACATGCAGCATTTAAGTTTGGTTTTTTTGTTCATTCAGTATTTTATTAATGCCTTTGTGGCCCATGAACCACTCCCTGACAAACCGTTGAATAATTCTAAGATTAGCAATATCTCTTTGACGATAAAATCTTCTGCCGCCAGGACGTTTTGTTGGTGATATAAATTTAGGGTGTTGCCCCTCCCAATATCTAAGGACATGCTGCGGCTCGTCCAACATTTTTGAAACCTCACTGATGTTGTGGAAAATTTTCATCTTTTTTTTCTTTTTCCTCTTTTTTTATAATTTCAATTTCGTCAGTTTTTTGTAAATTCTTTAAAAATTTATCCATGTCATTTATAAATTCTAATTCTTTTTTTAAGTCTTTCATTTTTTAATAACGATCATTTATTCTTTTTCTTGATAGTTCATAATTTTGTGGATTTATTTCAATACCAATAAAATCTAAATTACGTTCTTTACAAACAACTCCAGTTGTTCCACTACCCATAAAATTATCTAAGACTGTATCATTAGGTTTTGCTGCAACTTTTAAAATTCTTTCTACTAAAGCTGTAGGCATTTGCGTTGGGTGTACTCTTTCACTTTTTTTTATATTATGTGGCACGTACCAAACACTTGATAACGGATCGTGTATGTCTGTGTCCTGGTTTAAATAAATATCATCACCTTTTGATAAATGATAAATAAGTTCATAATCTAAATGAAACCTGGATTTTGTACTGTCAAATGAACCTGCATATTTCCAAATAAGATAAGATTTAAAATTAAACTTTTGAAAACTCTCAGAAAATTCTATCCAATGAGGAGTCTTTAAATTTTTTTTTAATGTTTTGCTTTTAATATTAAAAAATATTTGACCATTTTCTTTTAACAATCGGTAGTATTCATTAAATACTTTATCTAAAAACTCTAAATATAGTTTTAAAAATAAAACATCTTTATTCTTAGATGTATAACCCGCACCAGATATATCTTCATAGGGTGGGCTGGTTATTATTAAATCTACTGAATTGTCTGGTAGCTTTGCCATTTCATCTAAACAATCTCCAAGTATTAATTTCATTCTTTAATCCTATATGGATCGGTTGAAATACTGCGCAGGGGTTTTTCAAGTGGGTTGCCAGATAAAATGTCCATTTGATTTTTCATATAATAATTAACCATGATGCCAATAATGTTGTCCTGGGATAAGGTATCGACAATTTCTTTTAACGGTTCGTTATGTTGAAATAGCCTTGATACTAACTTTCCTGATGCCCGCAGCTCTCTATCCAGGTATGAATCACTAGGCTTAATCTTTACCCAAAAACCTTTAGTAATGATTGCATCTTCTCCAGGTACATAATTCACAATACCAACTACTCTTCTGTCATCAATTGGAAGAGTAAATGTTGCTGATCTCATTCTACTGGGTAGCGGTTCTCTTTTTGACATATAACTTTTTTAAAAATTTAAAAAATTTCCAGCGTAAAATAAAATCTTTAACCATTAATTAACTGTAATTGAACGAGAGGCCCCAGGTATTTGAGATACAATATTTCTTTTAGCAAGGCTCTTAACGTGCCATTTAACAGCCGTGGTACTAATCTTCATGTGATTTGCAATATCTTGATAAGACGGAGAGTACCCATTATCCTTCCAGTATTTTTTAATAAAATCTAAAGTTATTTTTTGTTTATAGGTCACGTTTTGCCTTCATTTCTGTTTCAATTAATTTATCGATAAACCATTTAGCTTTTTCCAAATCTTGTATTGGATTGTTTTTATGCTGGTACCTCCACATATATTTTATAATTGAGCCTTGTAAATAATATCTAAAGCCTTCACCTTGGCATGATTCAATTGCATCAATGCAGCCGATGTCTCCCTTGTTGTAATGTTTGGGAAAATTAACTGGATCATCTACCATACCACCACCAGCATAAATAAAATGATAACCATAATAATTATGCTGATTACTCCCCAGCCAAATTTAGATATATAATTCATTAAAACGGTGCTTGTTCTGGCCCCTCATCTTTTTTTAATTGCAGCTGAAAACTCATTTCATAATCTTTATCTGGTGTTTTCCAAACTGATATTCTTAACTTTCGTTCATCACCGTTTGTTTCTATAACAGTTATTGGGCCTTGATAATCTGGCTGCTTGTCGTTTGTTTTTTTATCGTTTTTGTATAAAGTGCCGTTACCAGCCTTCACATAGCTATTGCTTTCCATCTTTGATTTTTCCTTTGGTTAGTTTTTTTTGTTGTTGTTGATACATTTTTGAAAATTCAAGAAATTCCTTTGTTCCTTTTAAACCTTCAAGATATTCGTGTACGTCTGGCTCACTGACGATGGCCTTTAAACCTTCAACATGGCTAGCATTTTTGAATCGTTCATAGAGACCATCGACAGTAATGGGGGTGGGAGATAAACCATTGCCCTCTTTTACAGCTTGCTGCTTTTTTGCTTGCTGCATTTCCTCTGCTGATGCTATATCACTGTTTGTTAAGCCCAAAAAGCTCAAAGCTCGACCAACACTTGATGTCTCACAATTCTCTAATGCAGAGGTTTTATTGATATGACTGGCAGCTCTAAATTCTTCTGCGGTTCCAGTTGATACTAATTCTCTATCAATAAATATGTTTGTTTTAATAATAACTTTGCCTGACTTTTTCATTTTGCCGTTATCGTCAAAAATACTATCTGTGTTTTCTATAATCTTAGTTGTAACGGTTGCCCTGGTGCCAAAATGTTTGCGCAAGATTGCAATTTTATTGGCAACGGTAATATAATTTTTATTATGTATTGCCATAGAAAGTTTTTTTTCATTTAAGATTATTTCCTCCCTGGCGTTGTCTAATAATTCAACACTTGTTTTTCTATCTATCATTCTGCTTGAGCCTCCTTAAATACTTGTTGTGCATGAGCTGCGTTATCCTCTCCTATATCCCATTCAAAATTATGATCCCAATCGGGATCGAGATCTCTTAAAAGATCTCGAACCGATCCTTTACTGTTCATAATTGCTCTGTCTCTCATTCGAGCCATTCTTTTATAATAATCGAGGTGTTCCTCCATAGCCTCTTTAGTTAATAAATTGCAATTACTAGAGTCAAAGATCTTGTATTCTTTTGCATTGACATACAAAAGGAAGGGCCGTTTCTTAGTACAAAAATGATAGAAGGCCGTTTGCCTGGCGTGTGAAATAAGAGGTTCGTCCTCTGGTATCTTAACATGACTAACTGATCTAGTGCCGTCTTTTTTAGGACGATTTAATTTAGGTAATTTACATTTTTGTTCTACTAGCATTAATGGATCTTCACCATCTATACGTCCTAAACAATTCACATAATTAAATTTTAATCTCACATTTCTCTCAGCTATAATAGGTGATTGCATGTTTAAAGATTTCCAGCCTTCATAAGATTGTTTTAAATAGTCTGGTGCCAGGTGTTTTATAGCGTCAAATTTTTCTTGATCTTGTTCATCCCACGGCTCATATTTTTTCATCATTTCATCCAGGTACTCAAGGGCCTGATCCCAGCTTAGTTTCTTTTTGTTTGGTGCAACCTGGCTAGCCATAGTCCACATTTCATCACAAAACATAAGTTGGGTAATCTCACCAATGGTAGTTCCAAAATACATATTGATATTTCTTTTAAGGCCCCTGCGTTGTTCTTGGTCTAAGACTCCATACTTGTAAGCCCAGTTAGCCATGCTGCAATTTAATTGCGTGGGGGAGTAATGATCTATTCCTAAATTAAGAAACGGTTGGGGGATTGTGTCTAAAATTTCGTCTAAAGTTTCTTTCATACTTTTTAAAAGTTATATGAAAGAATTTAAGCAGTTATTTACAAGTATTGAAAGAATTAAATAAATAAAATATGTGCAAAATAAGACTAAATAGACCTTATATGTCACAACTATTTATAAGGCTGAGTTATTAGTTCTATATTTTAAACCTATTTATGAAAGTCACAAATTAACGTTAAATGACATTTAATGACTATAAATAAAATGTGGATAACTTTGTCGCAGCAGAAGAAATTAGTCCATAAACCATTGTGGACGGGGCATAACTAGATCGCAAACGTGAATTGTTAAAACCTCATTCTGCCTAAAACTAGCGTAACGGGTGTTATGAAGATCTGATAAGTATAAAACGGGATATTTTTCTCCAATAGGTGTATTAAATGCATGAAGCATGCCCTGATAAAACTCTTTTCTTTTAGTTTTAACTAATATGGGGTGATTCCTACATTCATCAACACTTGTTGAGTTTAAAGGCAAACCTTCTTTCATATAAAGGTGAACAGCTTTTGTTTGGTTGCCAAAATACGTTGGCAGATCATCCACGTTAAAAGTGGCCCAATGACTATCTATATATTCACTAGGACAATAAAATTTATCTCCACCTGGAGTAAAATTAATTAATAAATCATGTTGTTTATCAGGCGTAGCGTCAATAGCTTTTACTCTGTTTTCGTCTACCTCATAAAATTCAGTCCATTTGAATTTGTACTGTTCGGCTATGTCTTTGGCTAAAGCAATAGGGATAGGCCTTTTGCCATTAATAATCTTGTTTAAATGCTCTCTACCATACCATCGGTTCTTACCTTTAGTATATTTAGCATATAATTTAGTCGGATCAATATTCCGAGCTGTTAAAATCGGTTTAACCAAGAAAGCGTCTCCTCTGTGTACCTTTGTTATTTTACCCTTATCTAAAGCCATGACGCATTATTTCCATTCCGTGATTTGTTACCCATTTGTGACATTATCCACCACAATTCGATGTAAGTCAAATTTAATATGTATATGAACCTTATTTGAAGGTGTGCGACATTATATGTTTAAACTATTATAAACACTATGCAATTAAAGCAATGGTGTGCCATTACTGGCAAATCAAAAAAAGAGATAGCAGCCCAAATAGGAAATGTAAGTCCACGTTCTGTCTTTCGTTGGGCCACAGCTGAACGGTTTCCAAAACCTAAAGAATTAATCAAAATCTATCAGATTACTGAGGGGGCCGTAACCGCTAATGATTTTGTAAAACAATGGGCGGAACGACATGGCCAAAAAGAAATTTAAAATTGAAGATTATAAACTTGTAAAAATTAACTGGCTAGATGCTATGGACAGTGAAACGGGGTGGCATAGTTTAAGTAAATTAAAAAATGCTAAACCAGAGCCAGTTGTTTCTGTTGGTTGGATTATATCTGAGGATGAAAAAAGAATAGTTGTTACTGGTGATTTTTGCTCTGATGGAGAAACTGGCAGAGGAATCACAATTCCTAAAGATTGGTGTCAAAAAATTTCCATTTTAAAGGTTCCTGATGCAGGTTAATTTATCCTGGTATGAATACAATGCAGCGGCCCAAGTTGGTATGCTGCGCAAGTCTCAATCCATTGCTAAACGACACAAAGACGGCTACGGCAGCATCATGTCAGCCAAGCCAATTTATGATGCGGGCTGGGCGGTAATATCCGCAGCTGCCGAGTTGGCCGCAGCCAAAGGATTAAATCGTTATTGGGATTTTTCTGTTAATACTTACAAGGACGCTGATTTAAAAGAGTTAGAAATAAAATGCCAGATGCATCACAGCCAAGATGCAGCCAAAGATGAAAACTATCTAATTATACGGCCCGACTTTAACGAACTTCAAAAATATATGCTGGTGGTTTGCCACAGCCATACGCAATATGAGTTGGCGGGGTATATTCACGGCTCCGAGGCTATGCGTAAAGAGTGGATGGCCCAGGTAGGCAATCGGCCCTGGTTCTATCGAGTGCCGACAACAGCATTAACTCCAGCTAAAGAATTATTATGAAACATTTTATACCTGCAATCCTAATTTTAATTTGTGTTACGTGCCTGGCTAATCTTTATATCTATACACAACATGCAAATCTAAATTGGTGTGAGTCAGAAATCGATATTATTAGATTGTCCTTAGACAGATTGATCCAGGTACACGGGATTGATCTTAGTGAATAATGAAGCAAAATGGGCCACGTTTATTCGTTCGAATACTAGCCCCAGGGCCAAGGTGGTTTACCTGCTTCTTTGTGAATATATGTGGAAGTATGGGCGTGTCTATGTTCGACAAAACACCATTGCCAAGCAGCTCAGCTGGTCGAAGAACACAATCATTAGAGCATTGAACGAATTGGAACAGCGTAATCTAATCACCAGGAAGAGACTGCGCAGCAGCTGTGAATACTTTGTTAAAGAAAACATCCTTCAAGATATACCACGGGTGAGACATATTAATAGAGTACATAGTCCTAATAACTCTATATCTAAATACTCTACTAAGAATACTAAGAAGAAGATGCCAGATATGGCATATCTCGGAAAACATCTTTCCAGGGGGTATAAACAGAAGGTCATGGAACGTGATACACCTGCTAAAATCACGAAGGCCCAGCACGACAAGAAAATAAAGTTCCTTGAAAGCATGGACAAGTATGATCGGGAAAAGTTCTGGGAGCTGTACATGGCTGGTAAAGTCAAATTACCAGGGGATATTAAGCTATGAGCATTACCTCTGTTCAAATAATTGAAATGTTTGAAACAGCTCACGAAGTAGAAAAAAAGTTGCCACCAGCTATTCAAAACGGCATGTCAGCTATGAGGTTTGACGTTGTGAACGATAAAACAGAACATGCAGCCTGGCATAAAGCTAAACCACGATTTACTGCATCCGCAAAAGAAATAGCCATCTATGAGTATTGCTTATTTTATTTAAATCCTATGATGAGCCAGGAAGAGAGAAAAATGATTTGGGCCAGATCAATCAATGCCCCTTGGCATTGGATCGGTAGTAATATTTTGAAATGTTCACGTCATACTGCAAAAAAACGCTACCTGGAGACTATAAGATTGTTGAGGATGAGAATTTTAATTAGTGCGGAGCTTACAAAAAAGCTGCCAAGGTTATGAAGCCCTGGCAGCCTTTAATGATTAAGCAGCTTCGTATTTAAAGCCGCTATCTTGATATTGTTTTATTGCTTTATCTAAAACCAATTTGAAAACGTTACTTTCAGGGTTTAGATGGATATCAGCCAATTGTCTGAGTTTTCCTTTGTTATATCTCATACTGCCAGGTCCTTTAGCGTGAACCAGGCAAGGTTTATTGTCTCCGCCAAACATCATACTATTCATCATGTTGCCGTATGTTGTCATCTGAAAACCAGTGGAATCTGGCGCATTAACAAAACAATCATCTCCCTTCATTAAATAGCCAGCATGTTTATTCCAAAAAAGGCTTATTTTATAATGAACAGATTGATCATCATCAACCGTGCAAAATATTTCTCTTCTTTGGTCTCCGTTCCTTTTTTCAAAAATATCTATTTTCATTAGTATCTTTCCCCCTTCTCTAGTTTTTTTAAAATATCCTGGAGTGAGTATTTATTCGAATCAAAGCTCAAGTCTCTTTCAATACCCAAGCCAAAAGCTCCTTTAAGGCTTTTTAATTCGTCCAGGCTGACAGATCCAAGCTCAGCAAAGCCCATTCCTAGATCACAAACACCGAAGCCGATGTCATTCTCATCCAGTTCTGATAAATACCATTGGCCAGCTCCAGTAGGATCAAAGTATTTGACAACAGCATTAAAGCTCTTGCTGCCATCCTGAGCAGCTGAATTTTCTCTCAGCTTTTTTTCGATTGGTTTAGTTAGTAAGTTCACGTTGTTTCCTTTCTGTTAAATAATATTAAATTCCATTAGTAACAATAATATTGCAGCACATGGCACCACGTAAAAAATGCCGTTAGGGTGTTCGTAGTAGTAGCAAAACACATCCCAGGCCTTTAAAATAAATCTTGTCATGTTGTTTCCTTTGTTAATCATTACATTCTAAAACTAGTGACATATTTGGTCACAGTCAAGTATAAAATGAATATTTATGAAAAAAAATATATTGGACAAATTACCCCGAATAACTTAACAAATAAGGTAGAATTAACAAATCAGTCTGTGATTTTAAAAGTCATGCCAGGCAGGCCATCCAAAAAAGTACAATGTGAAAGTTACACTAGGAAAAGCAACTACACTATTCAATGTAGAGCTAAGGGGTATTTGATGAAGTCTGGCCATTACAGATGCAAGAACCACGCAGGCATGAGTACTGGGCCTAGATCAATAGAAGGAAAACTAAAAGCATTAAAAAATTTAGTGTCAATGAAGAATAAAACAGATGATGAAATTAGAGACATACTCGGACAAAATAATTGAACAGCTACAACTTGGAACACCATTGACTAAAATATGTAAGTCAAAAGATATGCCAGGACTAACGACTGTTTACAAGTGGGCTAGAGAGGATAAAGAGTTTGCTGCTGATATGCAGGAAGCAAGAAGAACGGGAGCGGCTACCTGGCTGGATAAATGCCTGGAGATATTAGAGCAGAAAGATATACCACCAAATCAATTAGGGTTTGTTCGTGAACAGCTGCATCATTATAGGTTCTTAGCCAGTAAGCTAATCAGTGTTTACGGTGATAAGTCGGAGGTTAAACAGACTGGAGACAGTACCATTAAGATTATGTGGGAGTCTGAAATCCCCAGTTCTGAACGGCAAACGCACAGTCTCGCACACGGGGGAGGAGTTCAGAAGCAGCTAGACAACCCAGTTGAACAAGATAAGCCAGTTATTGAGGCATAGCCTGGCGTATTACTAGTTTTTATATCCAGCAATGGCAATTTTTGAGGCTATATCTCGACCTCGACCACCCCCAAAATGCCGTGCGGTTTTTTTATATATATAGATAGGACTTTAAAACACACGATGACACACAAACCAGACGTAAAAGCAGCGGTCTATTTTGACGAACTAGAAAAAAAAGTAATCGTTGAGATTGGCACTTTTGACAATGATGACGATGCCAAGGCTGCGTGCGACTTTATTATTAATTTATTAGATATAAACAAAAATGAGGTACCGTTTGAAGCTACGGTGCATTAAATGCAAGTAATTAAGATACCGTATTCACCAAGGCCACAGCAGAAAATATTACATGCGGCTTTGGATAAATTTAGATTTGCCGTATGCGTAATGCATCGGCGTGGTGGAAAAACAATTTTTTCGATTAATCATTTGATTAAAGAGGCCCTTACATCAAAACATAAGGATTTTAGAGGAGGCTTCTTTTGTCCAACCAGGGTGCAAGCAAAACAAGTAGCCTGGGATTATGTAAAAGAATTTTCCAGGATGATCCCTGGAATGAAATATAACGAAACAGAGCTGCGTGCCGACTTTCCAAACGGTGCCAGGATAACATTATTCGGTGCTGAGAACGTTGATAGTGCCAGGGGATTGAAATTTGATCTTATTGTAAACGATGAGTATGCACAGATGGATCCCAGGATGTTTACAGAAGTACAACGTCCAGCTATCTCAGACCGACTAGGAAAGATCGTGTTCATTGGCACGCCAAATGGAATGGATGCTTTTTATCATCTATACGAAGATGCTAAAGGTAACGATGAATGGTTTACTTGTTTATTTAAAGCAAGTGAAACTAAATTAATACCACAAGAAGAATTGGACTCTGCTGCCAAACTACAAACGGAGGATCAATTTCAACAAGAATTTGAGTGCAGCTTCACAGCTTCAG
>LULH01000390.1_pt1 | contig 12891 bp, 10 predicted proteins | sample 728201 | NCBI WGS metagenome assembly LULH01 (sample SAMN03860294, study PRJNA289734) | marine metagenome | biome: seawater column; feature: ocean; material: water; isolation source: Red Sea water column Station 169 - depth 100m | place: Saudi Arabia: Red Sea | collected 2011-10-15 | depth 100 m
CTATAATTTGGATCAAAAAAACTTCTTAAATCTGTAATGCCATATTTAAGCATCGACAAACGCTCAATTCCCATCCCAAAAGCAAAACCCTGATACTGTGTTGAATCAATATTACAATTATCTAAAACTACAGGATTGACCATTCCACAACCCAATATTTCTAACCATTTATCTCCTTCACCAATTTTTATTTTATTATTTACTTTGGTATAAGCTACATCCATTTCTGCACTAGGCTCGGTAAAAGGAAAGTAACTAGGGCGAAAACGGTATTGTAAGTTTTTTACTTCGAAAAATTCTTCTAAGAATGAAACGAGTGTTGATTTTAAATCAACCATAGTAGAACTTGTATCAACGACTAAACCTTCTACCTGATGAAACATAGGAGCATGTGTAGCATCTGAGTCACTTCTATAAGTTCTGCCAGGCACAATAATTTTAATAGGTGGTTTTGTGTTAAGCATAGTTCTCACTTGAACAGGACTGGTATGGGTTCGAAGAACATTTTTGTCTCCATTATCCTGAACATAAAAAGTATCCTGCATTTCTCTTGCTGGATGATGTTCTGGGATATTTAAAGCTGTAAAATTATTAAAATCTGTTTCTATATCTGGACCTGTTTCCACTGCATAATTTAAATTTCCAAAAATTTCTATAATATTAAATATTGTTTGACTAATTGGGTGTATTTTTCCTTTTTCAGAAATATTAGGTGGTAGAGTAACATCAATTGATTCTAAATTAATCTTGTTTGAAATTTCAATATTTTCAATTTCTGTTCTTTGGTTTTTAATACCTTCTTCAATTTCTTTTTTAATAATATTTAATTCCTGTCCTTTCGATTTTTTTTCTTCAATCGACAAAGAGCCTAATCCTTTTAAAGCTTCAGGTATTAATCCTTTTTTACCTAAATAATATAATCGAAGTTTTTCTAAATCTTCGAAGGATTTTGAAGCTTTAATTTTTTTTAGAACATCAATTTTATTTTCAGCAAATGCCATCAATATCTATTATATTTTATTAATTAAAATTATCTAGCAGATTGAGCTTTATCAACTAAAGCTTTAAAAGCCTCTGGCTGGTTAACTGCAAGATCCGCTAAAATCTTTCTATCTATTTCAATAGATGATTTTTTAAGACCAGATATAAATTGCGAATATGTTAAACCATGAAGTCGAACACCAGCATTGATTCTTTGAATCCATAAACCCCTAAAATCACTTTTTCTTTTTTTACGATCTCTATAAGCATATTGCATGCCTCTTTCGACAGCCTGAACAGCAACTCGAAAAACATTTTTTCTTCTACCGTAATAACCTTTTGCTCTTTTAATTACTTTTTTGTGTCTAGCTCTTGCTGTAACACCTCGTGATACTCTTGCCATTGATTTCCCCTTACTTGTTGTATGGTAACATATGATCAATCAAAGCAGAGTCACCTGGTGACATAATTGCAGATCTTTTAGTGTTACGAATAAATTTATTGGAACGTTTACTCATTCCATGTCTCTTTCCAGCAGGTTTAAATTTAATTTTACCAGTACCTGTTCTAGAAAATCTTTTTTTTAAACTACTCTTAGTTTTAAGCTTGGGCATTACTATCTCCTATATTATAAGTTTACCCGTTAGGCTGCCCCGCAGGCCATAACAAGTTTTGAAGGCTTATACTGATAATTGAGTATTTTGCAATATGTAGAATTATTTAGCAACTTGAGGGACAAGTATCATCATTATTTGTCTTCCCTCAAACTTAGGAGCTACTTCAACTTTTGCATATTCTTCGACTTCTGAAGTTAGTTTTTTTAGAAGATCAAAGCCTAAATTTTGATGCTCCATTTCACGTCCTCTGAAACGCATAGAGACTTTAACTTTATTACCACCACCTATAAACTTTGAGAGTGCTTTAATTTTAACATTATAATCGTGGGTATCAATGCCAGGTCTCATTTTAATCTCTTTAACTTCAATTGTTTTTTGTTTCTTTTTTGCTTCTTTCTTACTTTTTTGCTCTCTATATTTTAATTTACCATAATCTATAATTTTACAAACTGGTGGATTAGCTTCAGGAGACACTTCAACTAAATCAAAACCTTCATCTTCTGCTTGAATTAAAGCTTCACGAATGCTTAAGATCCCCATTTGTTTACCACTACTAGATATTAGTCTGACTTCACTTGCAGTAATCTGCTCATTGATTCTTGGACCAGTATCTTTCTTTGTTTTGAAATTTACAGCCAAAATTATATAGAGATTGAGTTAAAGCTATTATTTAATAGCATATTAGGAAATTAAGTCTTTTGTCATATTTTGTTAGGATATAATCTCAAATGAATTTAAATTCAAGGGCTGATTTTAAAAAATATAAACTGTTTTTTAAGTTATTAAATACACTTTATGAAAATTTGTTTAATTAGAAACGATAAAATGGGAGATATGATCCTTACTCTTCCAGTTGTTCAAGGACTAAAACAAGCTAATCAGGATTGTAAAATTGATATTGTATGTTCTCAAAAAAATCAAAAAATATGTAAAAAATATAAATCTATTAACAAAATTTTTTTACTTCAAAATAAATTTTATCAAGTCTTAAAAATAATTTCAAAATTAAGAAATGAAGATTATGATTATATTTTCACATTTAGCCCTGGTATATTCAGTATATTAATATCAATTTTTTCTAAAAGTAAAATAAAGTCATTGTTAATTTTTAAATCTCGATACAAAAATAATTACATGAGTAAATTTTTTGATAGAATTTTGGGTAAAATCTTTTTTACTCACTGCTTAATAATCGATCGTCAATTAAGATATTCCAAAAAAATCCCAATTCATCAAACAGAAATTATGATGGAGTTAGTTACTAAAAGTGGATTAAGTTATAATAATACTGCAGAGATTAAGAATGAATTAGGATTTAATAAAATAGAAATAAGTTCTAAAAAATTATGCTTAATTCATTTATCTTCAAAATGGATCAATAAATATTTTTCAGAAGAAAACTTTATTAATCTATTAGACAATCTTAAAAATTTGAAAATCAATATTGTAATGACAACTGATGGAACATCAAAAAATGTATTCTATGAAATATTTAAAAAATATGAGATTATTACTAATGAAGAGTTTGAAAATCTTAAAAGTATAAATAATGTTTTAATCTTAGATCAATTAAATTTTGATAATTGGACATCAATAATAAACTCTTCAACATATGTAATTACACCTGAATGTGGATGCACACATATTGCATCACTTTCTGAAACGAAACTTTGTGTTATTTATGATTCAGATAATCTTCCAGGTATGATTGCAGAAGAATATGCGCCATGGAAGAAAAAATATACTAAACTATTCTCTAACAACCAAAATTTAGAAAAAGAATTAATTTCATTTATTGATTAATTTACTATCTTGTAAAAAATCTAAAACTTTTTTTACTGAAATTGAGTCCATTGTATCGGTCAGAATCGTATAAGCATTTTTATATTCAGACAAGTTTGATTTTGAGATAACATTATCTTTAGCTAAAAAAAGAATAGGTGAATTACTTAGAGCTGCTATATGACCTGGGCCAGTATCATTACTAATTATAAAATCACTTTTTTTAGCGATGGAATAGATGATTTCAGGAGGTGATTTATCGCTTAAATCAATAACCTTCTGACATGCATTATTGATCGTTTCTACTGTTTGTTTATCTGATTTTTGCCCAATAACACAAATATGATATCCTTTTTTTTCTAGAGTACTTGCAAGTATTGCAAATTTATCTGGTGACCATTGCTTGTCCTTACCTGATTTAGAAACACCAGGTATCATTAAGATTATTTTATCTTCATTAATTGCCGTAATATCTCTGGAAAGCCAATCTACATTTTGATTAATTTCATTTACTCCAAGTAACTTTAGTTGATTGTATAAACCTTGTTGTGGAGATTCAGTTCCTTGTGGAGGAATTACATATTGAATATCACAATTAGAACGAGATCCGTTAACTTTTACTTCTGAAATAAATTTTAAGAATGACCAATAATTATTTGTTCTTTTAGAATTCTGTAAATCTATGATTAGATCATATTTATTTTGATTAATTTTTAATATAACCTTAAGTGAATCAATTATTCCTTTTCTATTATCTTTAAAAATCGAATTAAAATAATTTGAATTGCTTAAAAAATTTGCGTATTTTTCTTCAGTTAGCAAGTCAATAGTGGCATTACTAAAAAATTGCTTAATTGATGCCATAGCAAGTATAGAAAATGCAATATCACCAAGTGATCCATGCTTTACAACTAGTATTTTGTTAAATTGACTGCTGTTCATATAAGTCTACGTAACTTTGTACCATTTGGTATTTTGAAAATGTTTTTGATATATAGTCTTTACTATCTAAAGAAATATTAGAAAATTTTTCTTTATCTATTTTTATAATATTTTGAAGTTTTATGTTTATTTCATTATATTTATGAGGATCTACTTTATAAATATCATCTAATTTATCAAGCTGATCTTTGACACCACCATAGTTAAAAGTAAGTATCTTTTTTTTCATTATTAATGCTTCGCTTATAGTTCTTCCAAACCCTTCAGCTTGTAAAGGAAAAGAGGTAATAATTGATGATAGGTAATATAAAGTTTTCAAATCATCTCTTGGTAGATTGCCTATAATCTTACATTTATGACCAAGGTTAAAACTTTGAATTTTATTTTGTAGTTTCTCTGTATAAGATTGATTTTTTGTATCACCTGCAAAATAAAGTAAAAAATTATCATTTTGCATCTTATTAAATATATCTAAAAACTCAATTTGACCTTTCCAGTTTGTTAGCCTTGCAGGATATAGAATAATATTTTTTGAGGTATCAATTTGATACTTATTTATTATATTTTCTATTTGAGAATCTAAAATTGGTTTTTCAAAATATTTAACATCAACTCCTCTATTAATCACTTTAATTTTATTTGAATCCAAATTGTATTTTTTACTAATTTCATTTTTTACATAATTTGAAATCGCAACAATCTGATCAACTTTGGATAATTGCTTATTATAGATTTTTTTAAAATAAGAATTACCACTATACACATTATGAAATGTAGATATTGTTTTGAAGTTTCTATTTTTTATAAAACTTAAAATCCATGCTGGTGCTCTTGATCGTACATGAACAACATTAATATTTTGATTAATAATTAATTTTTTTAATTGATTAGCAATTAATGGATAAATAAAAAAATTTTTTGAGTTAACTGGTAATTGAAAATGATCAGTATAATTTTTATCAATTTCCTTAATTAAACGCCCTCCATTTGAAATAATATTATTTTTTAAATTTAATTCAGATAAATAATTTGCAACTTCAATAGTGCCTCTTTCGACACCACCAGAATCTAAAGAGGGAAGAATTTGAGCGACATTAAATGATGACATTTTATTAAAATATAAGTATTTGTATCAAAGATGCCTTACTTTATTAATAAGAAAAAAGAAAGAATTCGCTATAAATCTATAAAGGGTAAGGGGCCTGGTATCATCTTTATCCATGGCCTTAACTCAGATATGAGTGGTCAAAAAGCTTTGTCTTTAGAAAGATTTGCGCGAAAAAATAAATTGCCGTTTATCCGTTTTGAATGCCGTGGTCATGGTAAATCTGATGGAAAATTCGAAGATTTTACAATTTCAGATTGGAAGAAAGACTTAATTGATATCATTGATAATATTGCAAAAGGACCGCAAATTCTGGTTGGTAGCAGTATGGGTGGATGGTTAATGTTTTTAGCAGCCAAAGCAAGACCAAAAAGAATTGCTGGATTAATTGGCCTAGCGGCAGCACCTGATTATATTGATGGGTTTTACAAAAAACTCCCTTTAAAGAAAAAACAAGAAATGAAGAAAAAAGGAATTATTAAATATTCCTCCTACGGGTTTAGTTATCTTATAAAAAAGAAATACATTGTTGAAGGTAGAAAAAATAAAATTTTAAATAAAGAATTCAAATGGAATAAGCCCTTAATTTTAATACAAGGACTAAAAGATAATGTTGTCACTCCAGATGTTCCAGAAAAAATAGTAAAAAAAATTAAAGGAAAGCAAATCCAAATAAAATTATTAAAAAATAGTGATCATAGATTATCCGATCCATTTGATTTAAAAATAATGAATGATTCTATTCAATCAATAATAAAAAACTAAGCAGATTTTTCTTCTTGAATTAATACAGGTTGATCAAATTTATTGATCATTTCTTTTGGAACAATCTGCCAGAAGAGTAATTTCTCATTTTCCCAATTTTCGAGTAAATTTTTTGCGTACATTGAATTTGTTTCCTTGATATGTTCTTCAATTTTTTGATGTAAAACTTTTTCCCAATAATTTGTCATTTGTTGTTGATAGAAAATATCTTCAAGATTAATTCGAAGTGGTAGAGTTCCTTCTTTATCGTACACAAATGCCATACCTCCAGTCATTCCAGCTCCAAAATTATTTCCTACTTCGCCAAGAATAACTGCACTTCCTCCAGTCATATATTCACATCCATTATCACCACATCCTTCAATAACAGCATGTGCGCCAGAGTTTCTAACAGCAAATCTATCACCAGCAGTTCCAGCTGCAAAAAGTTTACCACGCGTTGCTCCATATAAGACAGTATTCCCAATGATAACATTTTTGTTTGTTTTTAGTTGTGAAGATGAGCTTGGTTGAATAACAATTTTACCTCCTGATAATCCTTTTGCAACATAATCGTTAGCGTCACCAAAAACTTTAAGAGTAGTTCCTTGCACACTCCATGCTCCAAAAGATTGCCCAGCAGAACCATGAAAATTAACTGTAAAGAAATCCTCTGGAAGAGAACTCATTCCTTTTGTAGTAGTAATTTCTGATGCAAGTCTTGTACCAATAGCTCTATCAGTATTTTTGATATTATAGTTTAGTTCAATTTTTTGATCTGTTTCAAAGAAAGACTTAGCGTCCCCTATGATTTTAATATCAAGGCTATCGCTAACTTTATTAATTGTATTTTTCTTTATGTCAAATTCTCCAACTGATGAATCAATGGTTTGAATAATTGGATTTAAATCTAAATCATCAAGATCAGAACTTCCTCTACTGACTTGATATAAAAGATCAGATCTTCCAACTACTTCATCAAGAGAAGAAAAGCCTAGTGATCCTAAAATTTCTCTTACTTCATCAGCAATAAAACTAAAAAGGTTAATTACTTTTTCTGGTGTACCGGTAAATTTTTCTCTAAGTTTTTCATCCTGAGAGCAAACTCCAACGGGGCAAGTATTTGAATGACATTGTCTAACCATGATACAGCCCATAGCAACTAAACTTGCTGTCCCAATTCCATATTCTTCTGCCCCAAGCATAGCCGCAATAACAATATCTTTTCCTGTTTTCAAACCCCCATCAGTTCTAAGAACAACTTTATCTCTTAAGTTATTTAGAGATAGAACTTGATGTACTTCACTTAATCCAAGTTCCCAAGGAAGTCCTGCATACTTAATACTTGTTTGTGGGCTTGCTCCAGTTCCACCATTGTGACCAGAAATGAGTATCGTATCAGCTTTTGCTTTTGCAACACCAGCTGCGACTGTTCCAATCCCTGACTGAGCAACTAACTTAACGCATACTTTAGCTCTTGGATTAATTTGTTTCAAATCGTAAATAAGCTGAGCTAAATCTTCGATAGAATAAATATCATGATGAGGAGGAGGACTAATAAGCGTCACACCTTCAGTTGAATGTCTTAGTTTAGCAATTAATTCTGTAACTTTTCCTCCTGGCAATTGTCCACCCTCACCAGGTTTTGCACCTTGTGCAACTTTAATTTCAATTTCTTCACAATTATTTAAATATTCCGCTGTTACACCAAATCGTCCACTTGCAATTTGTTTAATTTTTGATGATGCGTTATCTCCATTTGGCTTAGGTTTAAATCTAATCGGATCTTCACCACCTTCACCTGAATCAGATTTAGCTCCTATCCTATTCATTGCTACAGAAAGAGTTTCGTGCGCTTCTGGACTTAGGGCTCCAAGTGATATTCCTGGTGCAACTAGCCTTTTTCTAATTTCTTGAGAAGGTTCTACTGTGTTAGAGTTACTATTATTGTTATTTTTTTTGAAGTCTAAAAGATCACGAATATTTATAGGATCCATTTCATCAATCATCGAAGAATATTTTTTAAATAAAGAATAATTATTAGAAGTTACTGCAGTTTGAAGCATGTGAATTGATCTTGCTTCAAAAGCATGTTTTTCACCACCAAATCTGTAGCGATAGTTTCCTCCAATCGGCAGCGTAATAACACTTTCTTCATAAGCATTATCATGAGCTAATCTTGATCTTCTTTCAATACCGCTGATACCGATACCGGATATTTTAGAACTCATAGAAGGGAAATATTTGCTCATTAAATTTCTACTGAGTCCAATCGCTTCAAAATTACAACCACCTCGATATGAATTAATCACTGATATTCCCATCTTACTCATAGTCTTAAGCAAACCATTATTTATAGAATTAATAAATCTCTCTACACATTCTTCATATGAGAGATTTTTAAATAATCCTTTTTTATGTCTTTCCGCTATAGCTTGTTGTGCCATATATGCATTCACACTTGTTGCTCCAACTCCGATAAGCACTGCAAAATATTGTACATCTAAACATTCTGCAGATTGAACATTTAAGGAAATAAAAGTTCGAAGATTTTGTTTAATTAAATGATGATGAACAGAACTTGTAACTAATATCATAGGAAGAGCTATTCTTGTTTTAGACATTTCTTTGTCACTTAAAATTATATGAACATACCCCTCTCTAACAGCTTGTTCTGCTTCTCGGTTTATTCTTGAAATTTCTATCTCAAAATTATTTTCAGGATTTGTTTTATCCATTGTTGTGTCAATGATCTTCACACTATCTTTCATATATCTTCGCATAGATTTGAATTGCTCAATTGAAAGAACAGGAGAGTTCAATTGTAAATGATCGCATTGATCTTCATCTTCATCAAGAATATTACTTAAGTTTCCAATTCTAGTTCGAAGACTCATAACAACTCTTTCTCTTAATGAATCAATTGGTGGATTTGTAACTTGACTAAAATTTTGTCTAAAAAAGTGATGGAGTCCTCTATATTTATTTGAGAGCACAGCTAGTGGAGTGTCATCTCCCATCGATCCCGTTGCTTCTTTTTTTTCAGCAATCATCGGATGAAGTATTAATTCTATGTCTTCTACTGACCAGGCAAAGCATGCCATTCTTTTTCTTAGATCTCCAGAGTCTAAATCTCTAAATTCCTCATCAACAGATTGAACAAGTTTATCAATATACGTAATTTTTTTAGTCCAATCACCAAATGGTTTAGTTTCTGCTAAATACTTTTTTATCTCATGATCTTTAAAAAATTTTTTCTCTTTAAAGTTGACTGCTATTAATTGACCTGGCCCTACCCTACCTCTTTCTACTATTTCATTTTCTTTAATATCAACCATTCCAGTTTCAGAACCCGCAATAAGAAGATTTTTTGTCAGTGTATATCTTATAGGTCTAAGGCCATTTCTATCCATTCCAGCAATAGCCCAATCACCGTACGCGCCACATATTGCTGCTGGACCATCCCATGGCTCCATAACTGCTCCACCATAAGCGTATAAATCTTTTATTTTTTTTGGAAAATCTCTTCTATGGGACCAAGCTTCTGGAATTGTTATTATTTTAGCCATAGGTAAAGAACGATTAGCTTTAACTAATAACTCTATTGTTGAATCTAATGCAGCAGAGTCAGACGCTTTAGCATCAATTATGGGTTTTAAATCATCTACATTATTGCCAAAATTTTTATGTTCCATTCTTGGCTCATGAGCAGCCATCCAATTTTTATTACCTTTAAGTGTATTTATTTCACCATTATGCGCAATCACTCTAAAAGGCTGTGCTAAAGACCAAATGTATTAGTTGAATAACGCTGGTGATAAACTGCATATCTAGAAATAAAATTCTCATTTTGGATGTCTGGATAAAAATTGGAAAGCTGTTCTGCTAAAAACATACCTTTATAAACAATAGACTGACAAGATAGTGAGCAAATATAAAAGTCTGAAATATTTTGATTTCTAATTTCTTTTTCTATTCTTTTTCTAATTATATAAAGTTTATTATCAAATTGCTTTTCATCTTCTAGTTCTTCATTACAAATTAGTATTTGTTCTATTTCAGGCCTTGTTGCTTTTGCTTTATCACCAATAATCGATGAATTAATTGGAACGTGTCTCCAACCATATATTTTCAAACCTTCTTTAATTATTTCAGATTCAACAATTGTACGAGCGTTTTCTTGAGCGGCAAAATCTGTACGTGGTAAAAAAATCATGCCAACCCCGAAAGGGAAATCATTAGGAGTGTGACCAGTTCTTTCTATTTGTTGAGTAAAAAAATTCTTTGGTATGGATAACTGTATTCCTGCACCATCACCTGTTTTACCATCAGCATCAACTGCTCCCCTGTGATACAAAACTCCTAAAGCTTGAACTCCTAATTCGACTATTTCTCTTGTCTCAGATCCATCTAAAGATGCTATTAATCCAACACCACATGATGAATGTTCATCTTGTTCATTATAAACATGATTTTCTTCTAAGAATTTTTTATCCTTTTTATACTTTTCAATAAAGTGATTAGGCATTTACTGCTTTCTTATTAATATTATTTTGATCGGAAAAATTATTTTCTAAATATTCATTAATATTTTTTGCTGCATCACGACCATCTTTGATTCCCCAAACAACTAAACTTGCACCGCGAACAATATCTCCAGCAGCAAATACTCCATCAATTGATGTCATCATATTTTTATAATTAATTTTTAGTGTACCCCATCTTGTAACTGTCAGGTCATTATAATCAAAAAGCTTAGGTAAATTTTCAGGTTCAAAACCTAAAGCTTCTATAGCTAAATCAACATCTAGGTCTTTTTCCGTACCTTCTTTTGGCTCTGGCTTCCTTCTACCTGACTCATCTGGTTCTCCAAGTTGCATTAAAACGGTTCTGACATTTTTCAATGACCCGTTTCCCGAATATTCAGTTGGTAAAGTCAACCATTGAAAATCGACGCCCTCTTCTATTGCATTTTGAACTTCTCTTTGCGAACCAGGCATGTTTGTCTTATCACGTCTGTAAAGACACTTAACAGATTTTGCTCCTTGTCTTACAGCCGTTCTAACGCAATCCATAGCGGTATCACCGCCACCAATGACAACTACATTTTTTCCATTTGCGTTTAATCTTCCATTTGTGAAATCTTCAACTTTATCTTTTAAACCAGTCTTGTTACTCGCTATTAGGAAATCTAAAGCTGGTACAACATTATTAAAATTAGATGTATTTAGATTGATTTCTCTAAATTTGTAAACCCCGGTTGCTATAAGAACTGCATCATGCTTAATTTTAATATCTTCAAAAGTAATGTCTTTGCCAATATCGCAGTTTAATTCAAACTTAATTCCACTTTCTTTAAGTCGATTTGTTCTTCTTATAACAATATCTTTTTCTAGTTTAAAATTTGGGATACCATAAATTAAAAGACCTCCTGGTCTATCGTAGCGATCATATATTGTAACTTGAAATCCTTTTTTACGAAGTTCTTCTGCTGCAGCTAATCCAGCAGGACCAGAACCTATAATTCCAACACTTTGATTTCTTTCTTCAACTGGTTCTATATTTTTAACCCAACCTTCTTCCCAAGCTTTATCCGTAATATATTTTTCTATCGATCCAATAGTAACAGTACCGTGGCCAGATTGTTCAATTACACAGTTACCTTCACACAAACGATCTTGGGGACATATACGACCACAAATTTCAGGCATGTTATTTGTAGAGCTGGAAATTTCAAATGCCTCCTGCATTCTATCCTCAGCAGTTAGTTTTAACCAATCTGGAATATTATTGTGTAAAGGACAATGAACTTGGCAGAAAGGAACACCACATTGAGAACATCTGGAAGCTTGTTCTTCTGCCTTTTGTGAGGCATATTTAGCGTAAATTTCATCAAATGATTTAACCCTCTCTTTGGCAGATACTTTACTAGGATTTTCCTTATTTATTTTTGTAAATTTTAGCATTTAGTTATCATTTGTTTACTATTTTATCTAGATCGAACCAAATACACATTCAAGATAAAAAAGAAAACAATAATTTTGTAATAATAGTACCACTTATGTACTAAAAATGAAAAAACCCTTAATTTACAACAATATTTTTAAGTATTTGCAGTGTATCCTGTGGATTAATATCAAGATTTTGAAACGATTTATCGACATTTTCGACAAGATTATCCTTTTCAAATAATGTTAACTGTTCAGACGTAAGAGGCGAAATTGGAGTTTTTTCAGCAATCTTTATCATAGGTTTCATAAATGCCATAGGAACAGGAACTAAAACTCGAGTTTTCTTTAAAAATTCAGAAATATGATTAAAAAATTCTTTGTAAGAATAAATTCTAGGACCAGCAAGTTCGTAAATATTTTTCCCTTTAATCTTGGAATTAATTATTTCATCAACAGCTAGAGATACATCATCAATAAATACGGGTTGGAATTTTGTTGAACCATCTCCAAAAAGTGGGACAAAAAATGAAGCTTTAAATATTGGCAAAAGTCTTTTCATGAAAATATCACCACCACCTATAATAACACCAGGCCTAATAATGATTACATTATCTAGTTGTTTAAAAGCCTCCTTTTCAGATTTATGCACTGCAGTGCTTCTTTTTGAATTTTTATCAATATCTACACCGAGACCAGAAAAAAGAATGAATTGTTTTAATTCCTTACTAGATTTTAAGATTCTTATAAGTTTCTGATTAAACTTATATAT
>LULH01000257.1_pt1 | contig 12830 bp, 11 predicted proteins | sample 728201 | NCBI WGS metagenome assembly LULH01 (sample SAMN03860294, study PRJNA289734) | marine metagenome | biome: seawater column; feature: ocean; material: water; isolation source: Red Sea water column Station 169 - depth 100m | place: Saudi Arabia: Red Sea | collected 2011-10-15 | depth 100 m
GTTAAAGCATCTCCAGTTATCGCTCCATCACCATTAACCAAATTAAAAACACCTGAAGGAAATTTAGCTTCATCTATAATCTCAGCAAGTATCATAGAAGATAAAGGTGCAAGTTCAGATGGTTTTAATACCATAGTACATCCTGCTGCTAATGCTGGAATTACTTTAAGACACACCTGGTTCATTGGCCAATTCCATGGTGTAATTAATGCACAAACTCCTTTTGGCTCATATAATATTCTTTGATTTGGAGCATGTTCTCCTAATGGTCTTTCAAATTCAAAATTTTTTAAATATCTTATAAATGATTTAATATGACTTGCACCTGTTCCTGTTTGAAGTTTCGAAGAAAAATCCTTAGGAGCTCCCATTTCCAAAGTAATAGCATCAGAAATATCATTCCATCTTTTTTTATATATTTCGTAAAGCTTTTCTAATAATTTAATTCTATCTTCTTTAGACGCAAAACCCCAAGTCTCAAATGCTTTTTTTGCTGCAATTACAGCTGCGTTTACATCTTCTTTTCCACCGATAGAAATTGTTGCACAACTTTTTTCAGTTGCCGGATCTATAACTTGTAATTCTTTTTGGTTTATTGGGTTAACCCATTTACCATTAATATAAAAATTTTTCTTTTCTAGCATAAAATAAATTAGCTTATTGTTTCTTTTTTGCAAATAAATTTGTTAATTCATACACAATCGTCGCTGCTGCCAAAGATGTAACTTCAGCATGGTCATACGCAGGCGACACTTCAACCACATCAGCTGAAATTAAATTTAAACCCGATAGTCCTCTTAAAACATTTACCATTTCTCTTGTAGTCATGCCTGCAATTTCAGGTGTACCAGTTCCAGGAGCAAAAGCTGGGTCTAATACATCTATATCAATTGATAAATATAAAGGATTACTTCCCACTCTTTTTCTTATTCTTTCAGCAATTTTATCAGTACCTTGGGTTTGAAATTCGTCACAATGGATTATTTTAAAACCAAAACTCTCATCATTTTTTAGATCATCTCTACTATACAAAGGACCTCTAATTCCAACATGCATAGAAGCATCATCTAAAAATAAATTTTCTTCTCTTGCTCTTCTAAATGGTGTTCCATGTGTAAATGGGGCACCAAAATATGTATCCCATGTGTCTAAATGTGCATCAAAGTGAACTAATGCTACGGGTCCATTATTTATTTTGTTTACTGCTTTTAGAAGTGGAAATGCAATTGTGTGGTCTCCGCCCATACTAATTATTCCATCAACTTTATTTAATAAATCTGTTGCACCATTTTCTATTTGCTTGATTGCCTCGTTAATATTAAATGGATTACAGGTTATATCTCCAGCATCTGCAACTTGCTGTTCAACAAAAGGTTCGCTGTCGTAGTTTGGATGATAATTGGTTCTTAAATGTCTTGAAGCTTGTCTTATACTTTGCGGACCAAATCTTGCACCAGGTCTATAGCTAGTTCCAGCATCAAATGGTATTCCCACTATTGCTATATCACATTTTTCTACATCTCTTAATTCTGGTAATCTTGCAAAAGTTGAAGGTCCTGCAAATCTAGGAACCTTTGTTCCACTAACTGGTTGTATTGTTTTATTATTTTTTTTCAAATTATATTTATTTAAAATTTATACATAGTTTTTAATTCGCATCAAGCACTGCATGAAGAAATTGTTTTGTTCTTTCGTTTTTAGGATCACCAAACAATTGTTCTGGTGGTCCTTGTTCAAAGATTTTTCCTTCATTAAAAAAACATACTCTATCTGAAATTTCTCTAGCAAATCCCATTTGGTGTGTAACCATAATCATAGTCAAACTGTGTTCTTTATTTAATGACCTTATAACATTTAAAACTTCTCCAACCACTTCTGGATCTAAAGCTGAAGTTATTTCATCTAGCAACATTACTTTTGGTCTCATTGCTAAAGCTCTTGCTATTGCAACACGTTGTTGTTGTCCTCCTGACAACCGTGATGGATGTTGATCTTTTTTATCTGTTAATCCTACTAATTCCAAAAGTTCAAGCGCTCTTTCTTCTGCTTCTTCTTTTTTCATTCCCAAAACCTCTACTGGTGCTTCTATACAGTTTTGAAGGGCTGTCATGTGTGGAAATAAATTGAATTGTTGAAAGACCATACCAATTTTTGAACGTCTATCTCTCAAATATTTTTCGTTAGCTTCTACTAATTTACCATTTGTATCCATATGAGTAAGTGGTTCTCCATCCAAATGAATAACTCCACCATTAATTTTTTCTAAAGTCATCAATACTCTTAAAACGGTTGTTTTTCCTGAACCAGAAGGTCCAATAATTGAAACCATTTCATTTTTTTTAATATCTAAATTTAGTTTATCTAAAACTACAAGATCTCCGTATTGTTTTGTAACTTCTTCAAATTTAACTATTATTTCTTGAGATTTTTTATCCATTATTGTTTTACTTTCCCTTGAGCAACATTAACTCTTTTTTCTAAATTTCTTACCCACATGGCAGCTGGAATAGAAAGTGTTAAAAATATTATACCAACCATTGTGTAAGGTTCCAAATATCTATAATTATATCCACCTACAGCGGTTGCAGCATGAAATAGTTCTGCAACACCTATTGTTGATAAAAGAGGAGTATCTTTAAAAATACCCACTAAATAATTTCCCATTCCTGGTATTGCAATTGGAAAAGCCTGAGGCAAAACAATTCTTCTGTATGTATAAACGGTTGAGAAATTTAAAGCTCTACATGCTTCCCATTGTGTTTTGGAAACTCCTTCAAGTGCGCCACGATAAACTTCAGAAAGATAAGTTCCAAAGTGTAAACCTATTGTTATCATTCCACATAACCATGCAGATAATTTTATTCCAAATTGAGGTAGTACAAAGTAAACAAAAAATAATTGAATTAAAAGTGGTGTAGAACGAATAAATTCTACTATTTCTCTATTAATTACATTTACAATTTTAGAAGGAGTTCTTTGACCAAGTAAAAAAAATAATCCTACAACTAATGCTATTGCATATCCTACTCCTGCTGCGATTATAGTGTTTAATGTTGCCCATAACATTTGTGGTAAAATTTCATAAGCAAAGTCCCATCTAAATCCCATTTCCATAAGTTATCTTCCAACCTTTCTTGCTGCTACTACTTCTAGCCATCTTAAAAAAGGAACAAGCGCAAATCTTGCCATAATGTAATAAATTAATAATGCGGTACCAAAACATTGTGCAGAAAGCCAAGTTATAGAGTTAATTTGTTTTGCTTCAAAAGTTAAATCAACAACAGTGACAAGAGCTACAAGAGCAGTAGCTTTTAAAAGTTCTACTGTTAAATTTGCAGCTGGTGGTAAAATAATTGGAAATATTTGTGGAATAATAATTCTTTTAATTCTTTTTGCGGGACTAAAATTAAGTGCATGAGCTGCTTCCCATTGACCTTTCGGGACTGCAAGTATTCCTGCTCTTACTATTTCTGCGCCATATGCTCCAAAATTCATTCCTAAAGCAACTACACCTGCAACAAAAGCTTCTAAAGAAAGACCAAAAAAAGGTAATACATAATAAACCCAAAATAATTGAACTAATAAAGATGTTCCTCTAAAAAATTCAATATATACAGTTGCTATTCCCTGAATTGCCGGATTTTTGGACAAACGCATTAAACCAAATATCATAGAAATGATCACATAAAGAATAGCTGAACAAACTAAAACTTTAATTGTAGTAACTGTACCTAACAAAAGTGTAGGTCCGTGTTCGGCTAAAAATGCAAAATAACTCACTAAAAACCTTTAATTAAATTGAAAAAAATCAGGCGACCTTTTTTGGCCGCCTGATTAAATAAATGTAATTTTAATACTATTTAGTTGAGCAAGCCCACTCAGTAGTCATATCAGGAGGAGGTAATTGAGCTTTATCATACCCATACTTACCAGCTCTCTCTAACATTTTACCTGGATTAGCCATAACTTTAGCTAAAGCAGCATTAAAAGCTTGTCTGAACTCTTCGTCACTTTTTCTAAAACCAATACCTACTACGTTTACAGTTTCTTTAGGCATTAATTTAGGATCAGTAACTTCAAATGCACCACCTGTTTTTTCTTCATGCTCTTTTGCACCAAAGAAAGTTTGAACAGCAGCATCAGCTCTACCTGCTTTCATTGCAGCTAATATTCCAACTTCACCTTCAACTAATAACATTTGGCTATCTGGTACACCAAATTTTTTAGCTGCTTCAACAGTATTGAAACCAGCTCCTGTTACTAGTGTAGCACCCGTATCAATAACATCTTGATAGTTATTAATATTTTTTGGGTTACCTTTAGGAACTAACATAGCATCACCAAAAACTCCTATAGGATCAGAAAAATTGATGTTTGCACATCTACTTTTTAAAATGTACATACCACCAGTAATCATGTCTGATCTATTGGCATTAATTCCAGGAATTAATCCAGACCATTCAAAAACCTTAGTTTCATGCTCTGTAATTCCCATTTCTTCTAGCACCGTTAAAGCGATCATATTAACAAATCCTAGTGCTTCGCCATTATCTCCAGCATATGCCCACGGCACAGCTGTACCAAATCCTAATCTTAATTTATGTCCATCAGCTAATCTTTGAGTTAGTGTTGCAGCACTTACTGAAGAAACACTAAAAAGAATAACAAAAAGAACAGTAAACGATTTAAATAATCTACTCATAGTTTATTTCCCTCTCGATTTAATTTATTTAAAATAATTTAACTAAAAAAATGTTTGTTTGTATACACAAAATTATTTTTTCAATCTGAGGTTGATTAATGGCAGTTAAAAAAATTATTTGGGTAACTGAATTTTATCACCAACCTTTATTTTTCCATCTTCTAATGCATTTAAATAAATTCCCATATCAAAATGATTGTAAGTTTTTTTTAAAGATTGGAGTAAATTTAAAGAATTGTCATCAGTTTTTGGTTTTAAATTTATAGCTACGCATCTTGGAATATCTTTTTCAACTCTGAAAGAAATATTATTAATTTTTATAACTTTGCCTATCCAATTTCTCTCTTCTCCTGCGTCTAGCCCGTCAATATAAAAATTTCCTCTAAATCTTTCAAACTCAACTTTTTGATTAATCTTTTTTTCAAAATCTTTAACGGTGTTTAAGTTTATTAATGATATTGAGTTAAAAATATTATTAGAATGAGTAGTGTCAAAAAACGGAAATTCAGCATTTTTTAAAAGAAAGATAGGTTTTGCTAAAGAACTTTCTAATTCAATTAACTTTTCAGAAAGTTTAATTCTTTCTTCATTATTATCTGGTGAGATTGAAATTATTTCTTTTTCTTTAAGATTAAAACTAAGTTTTCCCTCTTTATAAGTAAAATTATATTTATTTAAAGCTGGAGAATTTTTTAAAGTTAACAAATTAATTAATTTTCTATCATTAGGATTGGATTCCATAGACTTTGCTTTTTTTAAATCTACCCCTCTAGAAAATGCGAATATCCTATCGTTGATCATTCCTAGTTCTTTTTTTACATTGCAACTTTCAATGCTTTGAAATGATAAAGTTTTAACTGGACAATAATAAATAGATGAAATTGAGCAATTCATAATATTAATACTTTCCTTTTTTGGTTGCTCCACTATAAAATATTTTTGATAGTTCGTCCTTTGCCTTATTCCACGATATTATGTCTTCTTTTACCATAAGTCCTTTAGGAACATTAGAATATTCATGAAATTGGTGAGTATCTTCTCCTCTTGCTTTTTGAACATATATTTTTCCAAGTACTTGATCTACATTACTCCCGATATAGCTTTGAACTACAAATCCTATTCTTCTATCATTGCTTCTATTTAAACCTGAACCATGGATTACAGTTGGATGATGTAATGACATTTGACCTGCTTTTAAAATTACAGGTTCTGTTTCTTCTATTGGCACATTTTCAATTGTTTGTCCTCTTGTAAGCAAATTATCCTCATCAAATTTTTGTTCATGATTCTTTAAATCTTCCTTATGAGATCCTGGCCACATTCGCATACATCCATTTTCTTCATTCGAATTTGTTACTGCTATCCAGGCTGTAACCCAGTTGTGAGGTTCAAGACCTATATATTTTGCATCCTGGTGAAAACTTACAAACCCTTTTTCATTAGCATTTTTAATAAAAAGTGTTGTTCCGCAAATAAGAATATTTTTACCAATAATACTTTCAACAGCATCTAGAATTTTATTATTAAGACATACGTTATTAAAGACAGGAGAGATCATATGTACATAATTTCGTCCTAGACCCTCAATAGCGTTTGGCCATTTTTTTTCAATAGTTTCTATTTCTTCTCTAATTTCATTAGCTTCTTGAATTGAAAGGACATCGATTGGGGCAACATAACCTTTTTCATTATAGAATTTTATCTGCTGTTCAGACAAGTTGGTCATTCTAATTTACTAAAAGTTTACCTGTATTTAATGTATGTTTAATTCTTTTTTGAGTTTCTTTTGTTTCTATTAATCTCATAAAAGACTCTAGTTCTAATTTGTATAATTCATCTTCTGAAAGGGTTTGTTTTATTGTTGTATCTCCTCCACTTAAAACATTTGCTAATTCTGAACCAACCTTCATACCATGATCTAGTATAATTTTATCGTTATACAATTTCTCTAAAACTTTTATCATTTTTTCCTTAAGAGGTTTTCCAGATAAATTGAACGAACATTCTTTTGGAGGTGTAAAATCTTTATTTTCTAATATTAATCTTTTTGAAACTTCAAACAAACTGTTTCTATTCATAACTTTTTTATCTTCTGGTCTTAAAAATTTCAGTGGTTCAGCTTCAACTGTTGAGGTGGCTGTAGTTCCGTAACCAATAATATTAAATACTTTTAAAGGAGCAAAATCTGGATCTTTTTTAGCTTCATCAGTTTGAAACCATCTCCACAAAACTTCTTTACACCCTCCACCAGCCGGTACAAGGCCTACTCCTGTTTCAACCAAGCCCATCACTATATTTGTATGTGATACTACAAAATTTGATTGAATAGCTACTTCTTCTCCTCCTCCTAAAACTAAACCAGATGGAGCTGAAATAACTGGATGATCAGAATATTTTAAATGCTTACAAGTTTCTTGAAAATATTTAATAAATTTTTCGATGGATTTAAAATCACCTTTGTCTGCAAAATTCATTGTATAAGTTAAATTTACACCTGCAGAAAATTGCATACTTTCATTTATAATTATTAAAGGTTTATCAGTTGCATTTTTTAATGCATCCATGGAGTCGTAGTCTAATGCACAAGCTTTAGTAGTAAACTCAACAATATTAAAGTCTTTAAATCTATAAATTTCAGCAGATTTATTTTTGTCTACTTTAATTGCTTTTGGTTTAATTTTTCCTAAAGTTTCAATATTTGTATACTGTTGTCTTTCACCATAAAAATTTTCATCTTTTGATTTTGATAAATTTTCTAAGAATTTATTATTTTCAAAGCTATCTATACGATCAAAAAAATTTTTAACTCCAATTGATTTTAACATTTCAAATGGTCCCATAGCCCAATTAAAACCAAGACGCATAGCTTCATCAATATCATTAAATTTATCTGTGATACCGGGAACTAATGATGATGCATATTTTATTATTTGTGAAATCACTGACCATGCATACTCTCCATACTTATCTTTTCTATTAATTAGTAAATTTAGATTTACAGTATCAATGCCAAGATCAATTTTTTTTGAGGTGGAATACTCGCCTGTTTCAAGATTAATCGCTTCTAATATTTTTTGATTGTTTTGCTTATTCATTCTATAGAAACCACCTTTGCCTTTTCTTCCTGTATAACCAGTCTGAATTAATTTTGTTATTAATGGAATTTCTTTAGCAACTAATTGAAAGGGATCATTTTTTGAAAGTTCTTTAATAAAACTTTTTAAAACATCGGCCATCAAATCTATCCCAATTAAATCATAAAGACCAAATACACCAGTTTTTGGAATTCCCATAGGTCTTCCAAAAACCGCATCGGCTTCCTCAATGGAAAGTTTCATTTTAAAAGCTTCTGTCATCGCCACTTGCATTGCAAAAACTCCTACTCTATTTCCTAAAAAACCTGGAGTATCATTACAAACTATTGCACCTTTTCCTAGTTCTTGTTCACAAAATTTTTTTAAAGAATTAATTTTATCAAGGTCATTATTTTCATTTTTTACGATTTCTAATAATCCCATATAACGAACTGGATTAAAGAAGTGTGTAATACAAAAATCTTTTTTTTCTTCTTCTGTTAATTTTTCAGATAAAATTTTTATAGGTATTGATGAAGTATTGGATGAAACAATTGCACCTGTTTTTCTTGCTTTAAAAATTTTTTCATAAATATTATGTTTGATATCAATTCTTTCAACAACTGCCTCTACTATCCAGTCAGCATCTTTCACTACATCAAAATCATCATTTATATTACCTACATTAATATTATTTATCTTAGTTTTATCTATTAACAATGGAGGTCTAGATTTATGTATTTTCTCTCTCGCTTTCTCTGAAATTTCTGTTTTTAAATCTAGCAATGTCACAGGAATATTTGCATTACATAAATGAGCTGCTATACCGCTTCCCATTGTTCCTGATCCTATAATTACAACTTTTTTTATATCCATGAATGAAATGGTTTTTAACTTATAATAGTCTATCTTGAAATGATAAAATTTATCTTTGTTTGATTCCTCTTAATCTTTCAGACCTTCTTCTTAGCATCTCAACAGTTGTTAATAAGGCTATTGATAATGCTACCAAGCATGTTGCCATACATAAAATAACAGGACTGGTTTCTTGACGCAGTCCAGCCCACATTTGTTTTGGTATAGTGATCTGCTCAACACTACCAATGAACATAACAATTACTACTTCATCAAAAGAAGTAATAAATGCGAATAATCCACCTGAGATTACGCCAGGAAGAATTAAAGGCATAATAACTTTAAAAAATGTTCGCATTGTATCCGCTCCTAAACTTTGAGATGCTCGAATTAAATTAGTATCAAAACCAGTTAAAGTAGCTGTAACTGTGATTACAACAAATGGAGTTCCAAGAGCAGTGTGTGCAAGAATTAATCCTAGATAAGTATGAGTTAACCCAATTTTCGAATAAAAGAAAAACATTCCTGCTGCAGTAATGATTAGTGGTACAATCATTGGTGAAATTAATATTGCCATAAGAACAGCTTTAAATGGCATATGTGGTCTACTTAAACCTAAAGCAGCAACAGTGCCTAGAGCAGTAGCAAGAAGTGTGGCAACAATTCCAACAAAAAAACTATTTCTGGTTCCCAACATCCATTTATCAGTAACAACTGTTGTATCTCCAATGCTACTAATACCGACCATTTGCCTGTACCATCTAAGAGACCAAGCTTCTGGCTCAAAATTCATAAATTCTCTAGTAAATTCAAAAAATGGCGATGCACTAAAAGAAAGTGGAAGAATTATAAAAATTGGTGCAATTAAAAAGAAAAAAACTAAACCACAATAGGTTAAAAAAGAATAGTATCCTACTTTTTGTCCAGTTGTTGCATATGCGGGTAAAGCCATAATTATCCTAATTTAATATTTTCTATTCCTACTATTTTATTATAAGCCCAATACAAAACGGTCATCATTGCTAAAAGTATAGCTCCCAACGAAGCACAAAGTCCCCAATTCAATGTTGTTTTTAAATGATAAGCAATCCAATTTCCTACCATTTGTCCATCCTTACCACCTACAAGTTCAGGTGTGATGTAGTATCCAATGGCAATTATAAATACAAGCAAACACCCTGCACTAACTCCTGGAATTGAATTTGGCATATAAATTTTATAAAATGCATGCATAGGAGAAGCTCCAAGATTTAAAGCTGCTCTCATATACGTTGGTGAAATAGTTTTCATTACGCTATAGAGAGGTAAAACCATAAAAGGTAGTAGAATTTGTGTCATTACTATTACAACTGCTGTTTGATTGTACATCAGTTGGAAGCGGTTCTCATCTGCGAGCAAATTTGACATAACCAACAGGTTATTCAGAACACCTTTTTGTTGTAACATGACCATCCAAGCAACAGTTCGAACTAGCAAAGAAGTCCAAAAAGGTAGCAAGACACATATCATTAAAAGATTGCTATATTTCATAGGCAATGTTGCAAGCAAATATGAAATTGGGTATCCCAAAAGTAAGCAAAACAATGTAACTAAAAGACTTACCTTAAAAGTTTTAATCCATGTTTTGTTGTAAATACGTCTATTTTCTTTTTGTTGAACTATGTTTTTGCTTGAATCATATTTTAAATCAACGGCATTTAAATAATATCCCATTGTCGTAGGATCTACCATTTGTCCAAGAGCTAGCCAATATTCAGGGTCTGCCCATTTTTTATCAATAGCAATCATTTGCTCTTTGAAAGGACCTTCTTCAATTTTTTTAAATTTTCTTTTAGATTTTTTTAATAAACTTTTCCAACCGGATTTAGAATAATTCATTCTAGTACTTGCTTTACCAACTGCATAGCCTTCACTATTTTTTAATTCAAAAAACATTGTTTTATATACTTCTTCGGAAGGAAGGCCTTGTCTGTCCCATTTTTTATAAATCTCAAAAGTTTTTGGAAAAACTGTATTAATTTGTCTGTCATCAACACTTCGAGCCAACATGTCACCGATCGGAACTAAGAATGTAATTAAAATAAATGCCAAAAGTGGGAGTACTAATAAAAATGCTCTTATTTTATTTATACGTTCTGCTTTCTTAAGACTAACTTTTAATGGAATTCCATCAGTTGTTAATATTGGACCTGTTGATGTCTGAGTTTGATTCATAAAGTTATTTTATATAATAAAATTATTATACAATAAAAAAAAAGGCGAGATAAAAATCTCGCCTTTTTTAAATTATACTACGAATTATTAGCTACCTTTCCAAGCACCAAATCTTTCGTGAACTTCAGCACCGTTATCAGCCCACCAATATGGATCAGCTATAACAGCTCTTTTCAGAACTTTTGGAGTAGTTGGCATGTGAGGTAAGATGTCAATATTACCACCTTCTTTTATGAACCAAGGTTCACCTTTTTTGATAATGTTGATACTAGATTTTCTCATAGGGCCGTACGGAATGTATTTAGCTTGTTCAGCATTTGATTCTGCTGTTGAAGCATGCGCCATGAACGCAAGAGCTTCAGCTTCATTTCCACCTTTGATAGCTACAAGATATTCTTGTTCAAGAACTGTAGCGTCCCAAATGTATTCGAAGTTTTTACCTTCTGAAAGGATTGCAGCACCAATTCTACCGTTGTATGCTAATGCCATAACAACTTCACCGCTTGATACTAATTCAAGTGGCTTAGAACCTGCAGACCAAAATACAACATGATCTTTAATTGTATCTAGTTTTGCAAATGCTCTGTCTATTCCTTCAGGAGTACTCATTACTTCGTATACTTTGCTTGCTTTAACACCATCAGCAACTAGTGCCATTTCGATTAAAGCGTTTGCCCAAGTATGTATTCCTCTTTTTCCAGGAAACTTTTTAACATCAAAGAAATCTTTAATGTTTTTTGGTTTTTTTCCTGGGAACGCTGCTTTGTCATAAAATGCAGTGTAAGCCCAAAAGATTTGTGGAACAACACAGTCAGAAACTGGTGGCACAACTAAGTCATTTATAAACTCACTTTGGTCTACTTTAGCAAATAAACCTTCATCACATCCTGTAATAGCTTGGTCTGGAAGTACGTCTACTACATCCCAAGTTACATTTCCTGCTTCCACTTGTGCTTTGATTTCTCCAAGACCACCGTTGTAGTTTTCAACAGTAATTGAAGAACCTTTGTCATAAGTGTCTATGTAAGCTTTTTGTTGGCTGGCTGTGTAAGCACCACCCCAAGAAACGAAAGTTATATCTGCTGTTGCAGATCCAACAAACGCAATTGAGATTAAACCAAAAAAAGCTGCTTTGATTGCTTTTCTCATTTATTTTCCCCTTTAAATTAAATTTAATTTAAGTTTTAAAGGCGAAAGTAAAACATAATTACTTAAAGACTGCAAAACGTTTTTTGATAGATTTTTCCTAAATTTATTAGCTTAATTTAGGTCTAGAGCCCTAGAATCTGATGCTTTCCAAGACAACTTGACTGTCGAACCCTCTTTTAAATTTGCTTCTTTATAAGAATTTGGAATTTTAACTATAAATTGATCATTTCCACAAACTTCGACACGAGATCTTATGTGATCACCTAAATAAATTAATTCTTTTACCTTCGCATCAAAGTTATTTTCAAAACTTTCAGATGAATTTATTGCAACTCTCTCAGGTCTTAACGAAACCAGTGAACCGTCTCCGCTATTATTTACATTTATTTTTAAAGCTTGGACATCATCTCCAGACTCTGTTGTGACAACACAATTATCACCTTTAATTGATTTAACTTTTCCTTTAAGTTGATTATTTTCTCCAATGAATTGTGCAACGAAAGAACTATTTGGTTTTTCATATAAAATATCAGGAGATGAAATTTGCTGGATCTTTCCATCATTAAAAACTGCAATCCGATTTGACATTGTTAAAGCTTCACTTTGATCATGTGTTACATATACAACTGTGATACCAATTCTTTCATGAATATGTTTAATTTCATATTGCATTTGTTCTCTTAAATTTTTATCGAGCGCCCCAAGTGGCTCATCCATTAAAACTAATCTTGGTTCAAAAACTAAAGATCTAGCTAGCGCAACACGTTGTTTCTGACCCCCAGATAATTGTAAAGGCATTCGATTTCCAAAGTCTTGTAATTCCACCATTGCCAATG
>LULH01000272.1_pt1 | contig 12772 bp, 4 predicted proteins | sample 728201 | NCBI WGS metagenome assembly LULH01 (sample SAMN03860294, study PRJNA289734) | marine metagenome | biome: seawater column; feature: ocean; material: water; isolation source: Red Sea water column Station 169 - depth 100m | place: Saudi Arabia: Red Sea | collected 2011-10-15 | depth 100 m
GAACTGTTTGCTTTTGGTAGATACTTCAAGAATTTAGCACAAGAGTCTAAAGCTCAACCGCCCGATGAGATAAGAAATGATCCAGATAAAATGATTGAGTTTTACGAAATGCGCAAAAACGCTGATGAACTTATGGAAAAAGTCGAGTCTAGGGCTGGAGATAAATCTGGAGCATCTACCTTAGTTGGGGCGACGTCGGAAGACTTGGAGGCTATAGGCTACAAAAAAGGTGGCGGAAATACGATAGATTTAATGGATGTGGCATCTCAAAAGGGCGGTAAGCTTTCTATGGACGATTTCATAGATTTACACGACTAAAACACTCAAAAATGGTGTAATTATATACAGGAAAAAGGTATATGGCTAGAGATGACCAAATGGTAATGGATTTGAGGCTTAGGCTTGATAAAGCCGAAAAAGACCTCGCGCGCTTTGTAAAAAAAGCAGAACGAACACAACTTAATCTTAAGGGTATAGATCACAGGAAATTTACTCAGCCCTTGGGTAAGATTACCGGTTCTGTTACAGAGTTTCAAAAATCGTTAGACGCTTCTAACGCACGTGTTATCGCGTTTACTGCTTCCGCTGGAATTTTAATGGGTGTAACTCGAGCTTTCCAAGAGATGGCTAGAGCTACCGTCGAAGTAGAAAGGACTCTTACTGACATTAATGTCATTATGGGAGCTTCCACTCGTAATTTACAAAAGTTTGGAGCCGAACTTTTTAATGTAGCATCCCAGACTGGTCAAAGCTTTTTTGAGGTGGGTAAAGCTGCTACTGAATTTGCTCGTCAAGGTCTTTCCATGGAAAAGACTTTGATACGCACAAGAGACGCTTTAATATTAACTAGGCTTTCTGGTATGGACGCGGCTGAATCCGTGAACGCTTTGACTGCGGCGATTAACTCTTTTAGCTCTTCAGCTTTAACTTCAACGCAGATTATTAATAGATTGGCAAACGTCGACGCAGCGTTTGCTGTTAGCACGAATGACTTGGCCGAGGCTATTCGAAGAGTGGGCTCTAGTGCGGATAGTGTTAATGTTACGTTTAATGAAATGGTGGCTATTGTCACCTCAGTGCAGCAGACTACCGCTCGTGGTGGTAACGTTATTGGTAACTCACTTAAAACTATTTTCACTAGAATTCAGCGTACTGAAGTAATTAACCAAATGAAGCGCTTGGGCGTCGAGGTTAAAGACCTGCAGGGTAACATGAAGCCCGCTATGCAAGTACTGCAGGAATTCGCTAAAACTTATGACACTTTAAATCCCCAGCTTAAAGCTTCAACCGCTGAGTTAATTGGTGGTGTGTACCAGATGAACATCTTAAAGGCTATCCTTAAAGATTTAAAGAGTGATTACTCCGTCTACTCGAATGCCTTAGATGTCGCTAATAAATCTACCGATGAAGCTATCAAAAGAAATGCAGAATTAAATAAAACTTTATCTGCGTTAATAAATGAATCAATACAGAACCTAACGCAAGTCGGCGCTGAGATCGGCAAGTTAAGTTTCGAGCCACTGTTTAGAAGAATACTCGAAGGCTTTAACGCTCTTAAGAAAGACTTTACTTTATTCGGTGACGTTAGTGAGCTACTTGGATTTAGTAAGGAGGATGGTCAGAAGTTTGGCGGAGAGCTAGCTCAAAATATATTAAAGTCTTTTGGTAATATTTTATCCGGACCGGGCTTTATCGCCTTGGGTACAATTATTGGTAAATTGTTTTTAGATTTTGTGAAGTTCTTGGGGCAGTCAGTTAAAGACTTTGCAAACTTAAATAGGAACGCTCAAAAGCAGCAGGTTTTACAAGAGCAAATTAAAAATACTTTAGCGGCAAATCCCGCCTTGGTAGATTCCATTATAAGGAAAGAGCAGACGCGAGAGCAGGTAGAAAAAAGAATATTAGACGCGCTTAAACAGGAAATTTTATTAAGGCAGCAAATAGACAAGTTAGCTCAAGGTTCTGGCTTTAGAGCTCAAGCTCAAGGCTTTAGTGCAAAAATAGATAAGTCCAGTGGGGAAAGTCAAGTTACTTATACTGGTAAAAGAAAGTTTTTAGGTCACATTCCTAACTTTGCAGACATGAGCGAATACATGGGTGCTTTGGCTGGAGGCTACAAACCCGGTGACATAAAGAAAACCTTTATACCTAATTACGGAACTGTAACTTATAATACTGCTGAACAAGTTAAGCAATTTCCGGGCATGTCTCAGCAGGCAATCATTCCGCCTGAAGATAGTAAAGCTGGCAAAAATTACAAAAAAGATTTTATAGGTCAACACGGATTTGATCCATACGCTAGCAAAGGGTTTATTCCCAACCTAATGCAAGTGTTGACATCTATGCGCACCATCTTTGATAGAAAGGGCGCAGGTTCTACCGGTCGCATGGGTAACATTTTATCTGCTAGTAAAGAGCAATTAGTTAAAAGTCAAGGAGTTCCTAGTTGGCTAAAGGGTGTGTTGGACTCCGCTTTATCTCCGGGAGAAACAGTTAGAATCAGAACGATGGGGCAGCTTTCTCCTATAACTGAATCAGAAAGGGCAAAGTTCGGTGGAGCAGGAAGAGGTTACGCAGCGCATTTAAAGGGCGCGGAAATGGAAAAGGTAGTTGCTGGTAGAGCCGGAAACTTTTCTTTTTCTCAAAGATTCGCAAGACCGGGCGGTACTGGACAGTTAGGTAAAATGCCTGTGGATTTAGGCACGACTTCTAAAACAGGAAGGGCTTATCCTGTTGAGTCTAAACCGGAATTAAAAACCAAACAAATTGGTCAAATATTTTTAAAGACACTTTACGAGACAAACAGTTCATCATTAAAGCAGTTAGTTAGAAGATTAAAAAGCAAGGCCGACGCGGGGGATCCAGTGGCTGCAGCACAACTAGATAAACTGCAAGATACGGTTACAAGAGGTATATCAGCTAGAGGTACAGAATTAGCTAAATATACAGCTGGAGATGTAAAGAGTTTGGAACAGTTTAATGCCTCTATAGGATTTGATACTCGTAATGCTATGGCTGCTATAAGAGAGCAGAGAGCGGGAACAAATGTTTTTTCCAGAGGATTTATTCCAAATTTTGACAAAGGTAAACTTAGGGATGAAAGAGCTAGGGTTGGACTACTTTTGCCACCGGGAAAAAGAGGTAAAAAATATTACGATGCTCCAGTAAAAGGTAGCCGCAGTCAAAAGGGCGGTATGAGAAAGTATCGCATAAATGCTTTTGAACCAAATATACCCGATCAAGTCATAGACAGTCTTGAGGATAAAGTTAGGGACGAAATGGAAAGGGTAGCGACTGAATATGCTAATCAATTTAGAAACAACCCACTAAATGCAGATCCAGATGTAAGTAAATATTTTAACGCTGGAGCTATGGGTGCTGCTACAGGCGCAGTGTTTGAAGCGGCGATGGATGCAGCCTTTCAAAAAAGTGTTGATAAACAAACTGCTACTTGGGATGTTAATACCACAACTGGTAATGTAAAAAATGCAATAGCAGTTATGAATCAATTTGGCGCTGAGGGCTTGATTGTTGGTGATTATAAGAATAGTGATTCTAGAGCAAATCTAGAAAGCATGGCTCACAAGATAGAAACTGAGTTTTATCCTCAATATGCTAATTTAGATAAAAAGACTAAAAAAACTGCTAGAGGAGCTAGTGCAGGATTCATACCTAACTTCTCGCCATTGACAGACGCATTAAAAACTGAAGCCGCAATGGGTGGAGAACCCGTTTTAGATTACAATCCTAAAGTTGGTTTGTACGTAAGAGATGGCAAAACACAAAAAGACTTTGGTGATGTAATGAGGGATCATCCCGAAGGTTTAAATGCGGCAATTAAAAACTCTAAATCAATGCAAGATAAAGTGGCCGCCGACGGTCACATTCCAAATTTCCAAGGAACAGGATTCGATGCAACGGTTATTACTGGGTCCTTAGGACTTCTCGCTTTTGCGGCAAATGATCTTAGAAACAATTTTAAAGATTTAAAAGAAGAGGGCGCAACCCTAGAAAAGGAACTGAACGAAAGAGTAGAAACAGAAAAGAAAGCTATCGAGGCCGCTAAAAAAGCAAAGCAAGAAGCGGAAAAGGCCAGAAGTCAAAAAGCACCAAGTGATGCTGATATTCAAGCTAAAAGAGGCGAGCTAGCAACCAAGCGAGAAGCTAACGAAATTAGCGCTAGGAAAAAAGCTGACGAAGATTTTAAAAAGCAATTCGGCGCAACAACTAAAAAGGGTGAGGATAGAAAGTTAGATGCTCAAGGTAATCTTAGTCGTTCGGCAATGGGTAAAGAGCAAAGAGCAGAGTATGATAAATTTTTAAAGAAGGCTAGAACTACTAGAGAAAGAAATACAAAGGCTCTAAGAGAAGAAATAGTCGAATTACAACAAAGTAAAAGAGCTAAAGCTAATAACGTTAGAAAAACAAAGGAGGCTGCTAGGGCAGCTGGAAAAAATGCTGGAGAAGCAAGAAAACTAGCTCAAGCACAAAGAAATTTAGCTAGAAAATATAATAAAGAGCAAGCTGGAGTAAGAGGACAAATAGGCGGTGCGGACGTAAGAAGCCAAGGTGGAAGGGGCGGCAGAATGGCCAGAACCATGCAAACCATGGGTCCGGGTCTGATGATGGCTGCTCCAATGATAGGTGGTATAGGTAGACAATTAGCTGGAGATAACCAAACCGCGCAGGGTGTAATAGGTGGACTGGAAACTGCGGGTAGCATGGCTGCTATGGGCGCCATGTTTGGACCGCAAGGTGCGGCGGTTGGTGCAGTAGCTGGTGGAATAATGGGTATAGCGCAAGCTGCGGGAGTAGCCAAAGACCCCATGAAGCAGTTGGAGACTAATTTACAAAACGCTACAGAAAAATTAACTAACTTCAATAATAGCACTCAATCTTATCTTATGGCGCTTGATGCTTTCGAGGCGTCTTTGACGGATCCAAATATGAGTGGTGAAGATAGAGTTAAAAGACAAGACGCTCTTCAGGATGCCTTTATGACTTTACCAGACGACGTTAAGGCTAAATTTAAAGACGCAGCCATGAGCGTTGAGGATATGAAAAAGACTTTTGCAGATATGCAAAAAGACTTACAGCAGGAGCAAAGGATAGCAGAAAGAGCAAAAGCTTTTGAGGGCGAAATGGATGAAGAGCGCGGTTGGTTTGTCAACGCTAGTAGGTCAGTTTTTAACGCCTTAGGAGGAAACGTTCAAGCAGCGGACGATGTTTTTGACGATAGTAAAGATGGCAAAAGAAGGCTCCAGAGCTTTACTGGATCTATCCTTAGAGAAATAGATACAGGAAAATTAAAGGGCGATGAGGGTCTAGAAAAACTTAACAGAATTAATGAGTTAGTAAACAACATGGGTGATAAGGCTAACAGTGCTGAGATAGCTGTGCTTAGTCAACATTTGGAAGACTTGGGTGTACCAGAGGAGTATATAGATCAGTTAGAGAGAGTTAATAAAAATCAATTTGACGGGGCGAAAGCTTCGAGAAAGTTAGCGGATGAATTAAATGACGCCAGAAAGGGTATTGATAATCTTAATAAAAGTATAGAACACACCAATAGACTTTCTAGAATTAATAATGCGTTTATTAGAACGATTCAGCAAATGGAATCGCAAACAAAAATTACAAACGTAATTTTAAAACAAAACTTAGAAATTGAGAAGCAAAGAATTGCGACAATAAATAAATCTAAAGCTTTCAGAAAAGAGAGTAGAGTAAACTACGCGATAGCTGCAATGGAAGGATTTAGACCTAACGTTGACCCCTTTTTAGGTGGGGTGGAAAAAAATAGACTAGACTTTGATATAAAATCCAGAAGACAAGAGGCTGATCGCTTAAAAAGTTTGCGCGAAGTTATTACCAAATCTACGACTAGCGCATTTGAAATATCTCAAAAAGAGTTTATTAAGGCCACTGATCAAATAGCTCAACAACTAGCTGGCTCAGCAGACACAGAGCAAAAGCAACAAAAACTTTTAGATGACATAGCTAAAAATCAAAAACTCCAAACCATGCTAGCTCCGATAATGGAAAAGCATCTAAAAGAGATAAAAGATAACCCTGAGTCTTTCGTTGATGACCCTCAAAGAACTAGAGACATAGTTAACGCCCTTAAAGACGGAGGTGTGAACAATGCTGAACTAATTGGGGCTAGAATAGGTTCAGAGCTTCGTGGCTTACAGTCTCAAACTGCCGGTAAACTACAAGAAATTATAGAGCAGGGCAGAATGCAAGAAATTTTATTGAAGCAGCAGCAGCAATTTGCCGAACAAGGTGTAAGACTGCAGGAAAGAATTGCCTCTTTCGGTGGGCCGCAAGGAGGGCTAGGTGATAGAGGGCCTAGTGGATTGTCTTCTAATATAGAAAAGCTGCAAAAATCTTTTGACAAATTTGCACTATCACAATACGGAACAAATCAAAACAATGCTATGATTGACCAAGGTGCTGCTGCGTTTTCCACTCTAGATTTTCTAATTAATAATATGAATCTAAGAGAGGGCGGAGTAGGTGGCAAAGGCTTAACTCCGAAGGCATTTCAACCTTTAATAAGTAGAGCTTACGCTGGTAGAACCTTAGATATTCAACAGCAACTAACAGAAGCGGAAGATATAACCAGAATACAAATGGGCGGAAAGTTACCGAAAGACTTGAAAGACGCTTTCGAGGCCGCTCAGGGACAAGCAGACGATGTAGCTTTAGAGCAAATCGCTTCGCAATTAAAGCTGCAGGACTTGCCAGAAAACGTTCGGGTTATGAGGCAGCAGCAAGCGGTTGCGGTAGAGATTTTAAGGTCGCAGAGCGGCAGCTTGGTAGAAAAAAATAAAATGGCATTTTCAGCGGCGCTAAAGGGTGCGGGATTAAACATATCTAATATTGGCGAAGTCATGCAACTAAGCGCTAAAGCTAACAAGCAGGGGCAAGATCACATTGAGGACGCCACTAAAGATGTAGGAGAAACCGTTAAGGATAGTACTCGTGATCAGCTTAGAGCATCAGCGCAACTCTCCGTACACGCAATTAAACAACAAGCTGGTCTTGATGAAGGCAGACAACGAAGGGTTGTAGAGGCAAACGCGGCAAACATCAAAAAGTCTGACGATCGTCAAATAGCAAACAGAGACAAATTTAAAAACCTTTTTGGAACTAATTCTACCCAGCAAGTTGACAATATATTCGCTGTTGAGGGAGTAAATAGAGAGGGTTTTGGATTGGTCGCTAAGAGCATAAACGATCTTAGAGTGTTTCAAGAAAGAATACGAAATGCGGCGAGTGATAAAAAGATACTGGAAGAAATAGCGGCCAAAAAATTTCGAGCCGGAGAAAATTCTCTTCTAAATCAAATAGATATAGATGATCAAGGTAAGGTTACCGGTTTAGATAAACTGACAATAGGCGGCATACCTTTTAGAGAAATAATTAAAGAAAAAAATCCGCAAAAAATGCTAGAGGAGAGCTACGCGACTGCAGCGGGCCCTAATCAGGTAATGGCTGCCATAGTAAGAAACAGACCAACAGATCTCCCCACGGACCTGAATAGAGCACGAAAGAGTGCTCTTACGGATCTTAGCGTGCCAAGGCGTGCCGGAGGTGAATTATCACGGATGCGCGGTTTTGCTGATGAGTTATTTAGTTTAGGCGGCAAAGGAGATGCAACTAAGCCCCAAGAGATCCTTGATTTTATTAGTAACCAAGGAAATAAACAAGCTATTCAAGCCGCCTTTGAAGCGCGCGCGGCTACGTTAGGCTATGAGCAAAAAGACGGCACAATAACGGGCGCTACTAATCCTAATTTGACGACTAGCGATAGAAAAAACCAGATAAGAATGATGCTGCGTCTTGCTAGGATCATGGAAAAGGCTAGCACTAAAGTAGTGGATAGGCAGAAACTCGGCCCAAACGATGGTCCCGAGGGCACCGCTATAAGAACGAGAATCGATCTTACTGTTCCTACAGCCGATCCATTTTCTATCGAAGGAAGTGCTGAACTCATTGATCTTCTAAAGCGTCTATCGCCCGAGATCAAGGGGGGTACCTCAAAAGTTAACGCCCCCAAGGGTGGCCCATTGTTGGCCCCTTTCGCTCCTGCAGGACCTCGCGCTTTCAACATGTTTGAATTTTTAAATAATACTGGTTACGCTAGCATGGCAGATGCAGCAATTAGCCACTCGCCGACAGATGAGGATTACAGACAAGCTTTAGGAATGGATAAGGATGGAGGCTATCTATATGACAAATTATCTGATAAAGAAAAAACAGATCTTGAGTTGAAGCGGCAAGATCTTATTAAGGACATACAAATGGGCGCAAGCAAAGAGGAGAGGAATTTGGAAGCGCTCTTGTCCGCAAGATACGAGCAAAACATTAGCAAGTTACTTGGTGATCCTCAAACCAGAGCAAACTCGCAGTTATTTTTAGGTGACCCTCGTCAATACATGATGGGCCAAAGTGATTTGGGTTTCAACACCAGAATATTTAATAAAGATGGTCAAGTTCTTCCAGACGTTTTAGGGAAAAATAAAGCGCAGGCTCAAAATTTGTTAGATATTGCTAAGGGCGGTGATGTCAATGATATATTTAACACAGTGTATGGCCTTGATACCTCTGATCCTAAAAAAATGAAGCAGTTAGAGCTAGAGCTACAAACCTTCCTTAATAGTTTAGATTTTATAGATAAAAACTCCAAGACAAGTCAAGAGATGGTCAGGGCAAAAGTGGAGTTGCAAAAAGCAGTAAAAGATAATAAGGTATTGGCTAAATTGTTCAAAACTGAAGAACAGACTGCACAGAAGGCAAATGAGAACGCGAGGAGCAAACACAAGAATAGCATTGACCGTTTAACTCGTGACATTGAATTTCTTAAAGAAAGACAAAGACTAGAAAAACTATCTATTGATGAAGAAAATCTATTAAAGAAAAAGCAAAGAGAAAGAACCGTTGCGAAGTATAATCGTGGGGAAGGAAGTTTTGATGACAGCTTAACTGATTTAGCAAATGGATTTAAATACAGCGCAGATCAAATGGCCGCGGATGCTGATGTGGCTCTACAGGGATTAGGTCAAACATTCAGAAGCGAAGCGACTAGTGCGTTCAAGGCTTTGATCGATGGAACTAAGAGTTCTAAACAAGCTTTCGGAGACTTGTTTAATTCTATTGGCAATATGGCTCAAGAGAAAATTATTGAGATGGCCGTCAATAGATACGTATTTAATCCCATAGGAAATTTGTTTGGCGGCAAAAGCGGTGGAGTCGTTAGCAATGACGGCATAAAACGATTCTCCGTTGGTGGAGCGGTGACCGGGGGAAGTGGAGTTAGGGATGACGTTCCTGCTCTATTGTCTAAGGGCGAATATGTAATCAAGAAAGGCTCAGTAAATAAATACGGAATGAGCTTCTTAAACAGTCTCAATTCTGGTGAGGTGCCTGCCTCTGATTCTCCTGATCCTCAAGCTAATCTCAACTCGTTGGTTTCAAGCGTTCAGAGTAACAAGGGCGCTTACGCTAAGTTTAACTTAAGAAACGCTTTTGTATATGATAGCGACAAACCCGGTGCGGGTAGTAGTTACGCTATCGACTCAAGGCTTTCTAGACAGGCCCTTACTGATCCAGATAATCCACGCAACGAGTTTCGCATGAACAAAGTGGCGAAGCTGTATGACTATTGGGCGCAAAGGAGGCAAGAAATAGCTGATTGGAGAGAAGCCGTGGATACATGGAGGACTCAAAAGAGAAAGAAAATGCAAAACTCTTTGTGGATGTTTGGAGGTATGGCTCTCGCTGGTTCACTGTTCGGTGGTAGCGCTGGTAGTACTTTTGGTGGCGAAAATAATCTGTGGAGTAGAGGTAAGAGCGGGTTCAGTAACTGGTGGAGAAACAGGGGTGGCGGCGGAGGCGCTAATCCGATTGGGGTTACAGAGGGCACCACCTATAGCGGACCCCGCATTCCAATGAGTAAAGGTGGTCATCAAAACCGTGATAACATCCCCGCGATGCTCATGGGTGGTGAATACGTAATCAACGCTGACTCAGTCAGGAAGTATGGCGTAGACTTCTTCCATCACCTAAACTCTGGTAGGCTCCGCAAGATGGCCACGGGCGGTTACGTGGGATCCGAATCAATGCCCGAAGTTTCTGGAAGTGCTACTGGTGAATCTGGAGCGATGAACAATAACATTACGATCAATGTTAACATAGATCAAAATGGCGACGTAACCAGCGATAACTCAATGAGTCCAGAAAGAGCGCAACAACTCGCAGCGCTGATAGAAAATCAAATCACCACAACTCTAGTAAAAGAGAAGCGTCAGGGCGGAATACTTCACAATTAAGATTCTAAATCTTTCAAGCGTTGATCGATGATTGCCATCGCCTCGTTGAATACTACGTGACTGCTAGCAAGGTCGCCGTGAATTAATGGAATGTCATTGTGAGGCGTAAAGTCTTTTACGATATTGTAATTAGCGCTATACTTAGATTGACCCACGTAATTTCCGTCAATGGTTAATTCCCACTTCTCAACTCTTATGCTGCCCTCTTGTATTCGGGGCGGAAGGTTATGGTTGAGGTGCAATACTGTCGAGTCGCTAGTGTAATCAATCGAGCTAACAGTTCTTTCTTCGATCGAGCTTACATCAGAAACGCTTGAAACCAAAGAAAGAGTTACGCCAGTTCCTAAATTTGAATTACCATTGCAAGAGTCTGCTGGTGGAGTACTGTACAGTCCGCCATTGATTAACTCTACTGCGACAACCGCACCGTCACTATCCACCTCAGTTACTTGGATTTGCGCAGGCACATCAATTTGGTCAATTGAATTGTACTTACACACTCCTCCCTCTGGCGTTATAATGTCTCCGACCTGATACCCTTCACCTCCACTAGCGACCGAAACTGAAGTTACGCTGTGCTCGGAATACATAAAAGCTACATCATCATCAACCGAAACCATTGTACCTAAATTTTCTGCAATTTTAAGTTGGGATGTGTTTAAGACTGTTACATTCTTTTGGTAGATAAATTTTCTTTTATCAATAACTCTATAAAAGGTATCGTCTTTGTCAAGTAAAATGAAGCTGCCCGTTCTGACCGGTTCCCAGTTAGCTTTGGAGCAAGCGATTACTTTATTGGAGCCTTCATTTACAGAAGCTGTAAATCCATACTTTTTGTTAACTTTAATTGGCATAATTTTATTTTACTGTATTAAATATATCATTTTCTGGCTTAGATGCAATAGCTATCGCGGTGTTTCCAGCTTGAGATTTAGCTATGCTCACAGAGGGTGTCTTGGCGTATCCGCTACCCACCTGCGTAACCTTTATTTCACTTATGGTGCCGTCTACCAATACAGCCTCAGCTTTCATCTGAAAGCCTCTTACAGAGCGATCTGGGGCGCTTATGAGCACTTCTGGAGCTTCTGTGTATCCGCTTCCGCCATTAATTACATTAATATTATATACATTATTAAAGCAATCGAATGTAGGAATTTCTGCTATATTGTATTTTTTTAGTTCTTCTTCTAGGAGATCGGGCATGCTCCTTAGGTGATTCTTGATTTCTACTATATGTTTAGTACATTCTTCGCAGTCGTTTTCCATAGATTTCATGAATTCTGCGTCTAGACTATATAGTAAAGTATTTCTTTGTTTTCTGAATTCGTCTATTTTAAAGTCTATAGACAAAGACTTTTCATCAAAAATATCTAACTCTTCATCATAGTAATATTGAATTTGTTCTATGTTGTAAATAGAGTTTTTAAAGAATTTAATTTTATCTACATTTTCATGAAGAAACTCTCTGTTCCTTGCTGCATAATTGTATATCTCAGTGGGATTCTTACCGTCAGGTACAGAGTAAGTAACTCGGGTTTTATCCTTAAAAACAATTAATAATAAATTTTGAGTTGAATTTTTCATATTATACGAATTCTGTCCACTCTCCGGCTCCGTCGCCTCCATCCGCTACGGTCTTTGTAACATATGGTTGATTGTAGAATACCGCCTGATCTATGCCTGAGACGCTTGGGTGTGATGGCAAGAATGCATTTTGACTTGATATGCCATAGTTATTGGTTGTGATAACTCCAAAGAATCCTTCGTTAAGATAGCTATCGTCAATCATTCTACCCAAATGGACATCAAAGTACTTTTGGGTTTTAACCAAGCCGCCGAAGCCTTGACCAAATCCCGCTGGGTGATGATTCCAAACTCCGGGTATGTTTTCAAACAAATCGCCTGACTCCATGTATGATAAAACAGAAGACGGGAATACTCCATAACCATCTTTAGCAAACAGTAAGCTTTCTGAGAAGTGACTGGCGGGTGGCCTGTAATCAATTGCGCCTGCTCCATCTCCCGTGTTACCTTGGAAGGACTGCAAGGAGTTCGGAGCGGGCCAACTTTCATATTCTCCGTTCCAGCAGTTTACGCCCATTACTGCGTATGATGCCAGACCGGATGGGTCGTTTGGTTGTGGGAGGTTATTTTCGTCAAAATAAACTCTAAATCTTCTAAATCCTCTAAGCGGTCTGGTTTTTCCGAAGAAGCTGCGTGTAGTCTTTTGCTATACCAGCTTTCCTGAGCTCGTAATCTAAGAAATAACCGTTCACTATCGTATCTTCTCCATCCAATACGATTCTTTGCATAAGTCCAGTTAAATCATTGTGTAGGGTGGCGCCCGCAACTTCAAACAAGGGATAAGCGTAGTACTTGGTAGTTCCTCCGAAGAATTTTTGCGGAGCGGTGCCTACTCCGGACCTGTTAAATAT
>LULH01000637.1_pt1 | contig 12759 bp, 11 predicted proteins | sample 728201 | NCBI WGS metagenome assembly LULH01 (sample SAMN03860294, study PRJNA289734) | marine metagenome | biome: seawater column; feature: ocean; material: water; isolation source: Red Sea water column Station 169 - depth 100m | place: Saudi Arabia: Red Sea | collected 2011-10-15 | depth 100 m
CAGATGGGTCTGATCTATGTGAACCCGGAGGGCGTCAATGGTCAACCGGATCCCCAGAAGACCGCCGAGCAGGTAAGAACGACCTTTGCCCGCATGGCGATGAACGACGAGGAGACCGTCGCCCTCATCGCCGGTGGCCACACGTTCGGCAAGACCCACGGTGCGGCCAACGCCGAGGACCACGTGGGCCCCGAGCCGGAGGCGGCCGACCTGGCCGAGCAGGGCTTCGGCTGGACCAGCACCTACGGCACCGGCAAGGGCAAGGACGCCATCACCTCGGGTCTCGAGGTCACCTGGACCCGCACCCCGACGCAGTGGAGCAACGACTTCTTCGAGCTGCTCTACGGCTACGAGTGGGAGCTCGTGAAGAGCCCCGGCGGCGCCTGGCAGTGGGAGGCCAAGGACGCCGAGGCGATCATCCCCGGGCCCACCCCGGACTCGCCGAAGCGCAAGCCCACCATGCTCACCACCGACCTGGCTCTGCGCATGGACCCGGAGTACGACAAGGTCTCGCGGCGCTTCCTGGAGAACCCCGACCAGTTCGCCGACGCCTTCGCGCGTGCCTGGTACAAGCTGCTGCACCGCGACATGGGCCCGGTCGACCGCTTCCTCGGTCCCTGGGTCCCCGAGGCGCAGCTGTGGCAGGACCCGGTGCCGGCCGTCGACCACCCGCTGGTCGACGAGTCCGACATCGCCTCGCTCAAGACCACCCTGCTCGACTCGGGCCTCACCGGCGCCCAGCTGGTGAAGACCGCGTGGGCCTCGGCAGCGTCGTTCCGCAAGACCGACCTGCGCGGCGGCGCCAACGGTGCCCGCATCCGCCTGGAGCCCATGAAGGACTGGGAGGTCAACGAGCCGGCCGAGCTCGCGACCGTCCTGGAGAAGCTCGAGGCGATCAAGGCCGACTTCGACGGTTCTCAGGAGAAGCAGGGGAGCGAGAAGAAGATCAGCCTGGCCGACCTCATCGTGCTCGGCGGCGTCGCGGCGATCGAGAAGGCTGCCAAGGACGGCGGCGTCGAGGTCACCGTGCCGTTCCGCCCGGGCCGCACCGACGCGTCGATCGAGCAGACCGACGTGGACTCCTTCCGGTTCCTCGAGCCCCGCGCCGACGCCTTCCGCGGCTACCTGCGCTCGGGGGAGAAGAACCGTCCCGAGGAGCTCATGGTCGACCGTGCCTACATGCTCGACCTCACCGCTCCGGAGATGACCGTGCTGCTCGGCGGCATGCGCACCCTCGGTGCGACCTTCGGCGGGTCCAAGCACGGCGTGCTCACCGAGCGGCCGGGCGTGCTCTCGACCGACTTCTTCGTCAACCTGCTCACCCCGGGCAACACGGTCAAGGCGTCGAAGGACGAGGAGAACGTCTACGAGATCGTCGACCCCAGCGGTGCCACCGCCTGGACGGCGACCGCGGCCGAGCTGATCTTCGGCTCCAACTCCGAGCTGCGGGCGTTGGCCGAGGTCTACGCCAGCGACGACGCCACGGAGAAGTTCGTCCACGACTTCGTCGCCGCGTGGGACAAGGTCATGGAGGCCGACCGGTTCGACCGCTGAGCCCGAGCCCCGTGGCTCACGCTCGGCCCTGACCGGCCCTGACTGGCCCGTCGTCGCCCCTGCTCCGCGAGGATCAGGAGGCGGCGGCGGGCCAGCGTCGTTCCACGGCCTCCCACGGGTCGGCGTGGGTGCGGCCCGTGCCGGCGTACGGCGACCGGCGCACGGCCAGCGCATGCATCGGTGGGCCCACCAGGCGCAGCAGGTAGCGCTTCCAGCCGATCTGCTCGCGGATCTCCTCGAGCAGCTGTGGCCAGCTGACCCGCTGGAAGTCCAGCGCCTCCTGGGCGCGAGCGGTGTCCATCCAGTCGGTGGCGAACCACGCCGCGTCGTCGTCGGGGTCGCCGGGCAGACCCTCGGGCACCGCTCCGTCCATGCCCAACGCCTCGGTGTAGCCCACGGCGATGTCGCGCTGCACCAGCCGGTGGCTGGCGTCCCCTCCGATCATCAGGATCTCCCCGGCCACGTCGGCGTCGACGGCCGCGGCGAAGGCACGGGCCACGTCGCGCACGTCGACGGTCTGGATGCGCCCGTCGTCGGGCAGCGAGGCGGAGAAGTAGGACGTGTCGCGGTCGTTGCCCGCGCTGCTCACGTCGGTCGTCATCACGCCGCCCAACCGGAGCACGGTCCAGGGTGTCTCGATGGCCCGCACGATCTCCTCCGCGGCCGCCTTGTGCCGGCCGTAGAGGTCGCTGGGCGCCAGCCGGGTGTCCGCGCCGAGCAGGCCCAGGCCGCGGTGCGGGTTGCGCGAGCCGTGCACGGCCACGCTCGAGGCGTGCACGAAGCGAGCCTGCGGGGCGTGGTCGACGACCGCCTCGGTGAGGTTCCGGGTGCCGCCGACGTTCACCGCCTCGGCGACCCCGGGGTTCGCGTAGCAGGCGGGTGGGATGACGGCGGCGAGGTGGACGACGGCGCGCGGGGCACTGGCTTTGACGAGACCGCGCGCCTGCTCCGGCGACGTCAGGTCCGCCCAGCGCCACGCCAGGTCGCGGTCGGCCGGCAGCGAGGCGGCGTGCTCGCGGTTGGCCTTGGACCCGAGGTCGGTGGCCACGACGGGAAGTCCGCGGGTCCGCAGGGCGGCGATCGTGGCACGGCCCACCAGCCCGCAGGCGCCGGTGACGAGGACAGGTGCTTCGGAGAGCAGGGTCACGGGGTCAGGGTAGGAGAGGTCTCGGGATGCTGGGGCGATGCCCGCGTCACACCGGGAAGATCGGCAGCGACCGGCGCGGCTCGAACTCGAACGCCGCGCGCGGTCCACTCCTCCTGCGTGCCCTCGACCTCGACGTCGAAGCGGTCGTCGACGGCCCGCACCGCCGCCTGCAGGGCGGTGACCTCGCCGGGCCCGCACAGCGAGATCCAGGCGCCGTCGGCGTGCGCGTCGCTCGGCAGCACGTCGAGACGGCCACCCTCCGGGTCGACCGACGCGACGACGTACGCCGCGGGGTTGAGCAGCGGGTGGAGCGCCAGCACCTGCAGGGCGCCGGCCTCGGTGGAGGGCAGGCCGAGCAGCCGGTGCAGCCGTTCGGCGGCGATCCCGGAGATCCCCACGAGCTGCTTGCGGCAGATCTCCCGCGTCTGCTCCTCGGACTCGCTGCGGGCCCGCACGGCCAGCACGAAGGAGAGGTTGAGCAGGTGCATCTGCACGCAGACCTCGTCGGCCATCCGCACCAGCGCGGAGTGGCTGAAGTCGGCGAAGTCCAGGTCCGAGAGCAGCGGACCGGTGTAGTCGCCCAGGCCCTCGTCGTCCGGGACGATCGGCGCCAGCTCCAACGAGGCGGCGCGCGTCCGCACGATCTCGAAGTACGGCGCCAGCGGCTCGACCGGCGGGTGGGACTCGTCGATCGTGACGGTCCAGGCGCAGTGGGGGTTGCGGTCCGCGGGGACCCGCGGCGGGCGGTGGATCGGTCGCACCTGGGCGCGGGCGTTCGTGGCGACCGCCGTCGCGTCGAAGGTCGGGTCCTCGATGTCGTGGCACATGGCCTTGACGTAGTCGGGGCCCATCGGCTCGACGTCCATCAGGGCGCCGCAGTGGTCGAGGCGGAACTCGCCGTGCCACGGGTCGTGGACGGTGTAGCGGAAGTCCATGAACTGCGGGGGAGCGCCGATGTCGAGCTGCAGCCCCTTGAAGATGGTGACGACGTCGCCCTGCCCCTCGACCTCGGGGGCGTAGCCGAGCGCACGCTGCATGCGGCGGGTGTAGATGGGGGAGGACCCCGCCCACTCCTCGATCGCGATGTCGGTCATCATCTGGCGCCCGAAGGACTGGATGCACCAGGCCATGCCGGAGCGGTCGATCAGCTGGCCGATGAGCAGCAGCTCGGGCAGCAGCCGGGCCAGCTCCTCGCGGCTGAGCGCGGCGTACCTGCTCGTGCCGGTGTGGCTGCCGGGTCGGTCGGTGGGGCTCATCAGCCACCTACTCCTGAGTTGATGAGGGAACCGCACATGAAGTCCCCGGGGGAGGTCTGCGACCACGAGCCGCCCTTGAGCTGGAACATCTTGACGCAGCCGGGCGTGGTCTTCGCGCCGATCGCCATCGGGGCGTGGATGCCGTTGGAGTCCCAGTCCTTGACGCCCTTGAGCGCCTGGACCAGGGCGGGCCGGGTAAGGGCACCGCCGAGCTCGGTCGCCTTCTGGACGAAGAGCCGGGCCGCGGACCAGGCGAAGAGCCCGTAGTAGTTGGGGGTCGAGCCGGGCGCGACCCGCTCGAGCCACTGCCGGTAGAGCACCATCTCGGGGATCGAGGTGTCCTCGAAGCGCTGGATCACCGAGTAGACGTAGGTGCCGTCGACGGTGCTGCCGCCCTGCTCGACGTAGTTGCGGTCGTAGACGGTCGGGTCGGTGAGGAACACCGCGTCCACGCCCTGCTGCTCCATCGCCTCCTGCAGGCGGATCGTGAACTGGAGCGGGCCGTAGTACATGACGAAGCCGATGCCCTCGGACTTCATCTGCTGCGCGTACGGCGCGTAGTTGAACTCGGCGGTGTCGATGCCCTGGACCCGGGTCACCTTGGAGCCGTTCTTCTCGAACGCCGCCGCGATGCTCTTGGCGTTGACCTCGGCGGCCGGGACGTTGACGTAGTAGATCCCGATGTTCTGGGTCGCCCGGGGCTCCTTCTTCTTCCAGTGGTCCAGGTTCGCCTTCGGGATGAGGTTGGGCGCGATGGAGTAGGCGGAGAAGCACGTCACGCAGCCCGACCGCTGGGGCGTCACGGTGAAGGCACGCAGGTCGGGGATCCCGCAGCTCTCGGCGGTGCCCGCTCCACCCTGGTCCTGGGAGGAGACGGACCCGACGGCCGCGAACGCCTCGTCGCAGGCCCGCGTGTAGGCCTGCTGGTCGCCTGCGGAGTCCGAGCGGGTGTCGAGGGCGGACAACTTCAACGAGCGTCCGCAGATGCCGTCGGGGTTGGAGGCGTTGTAGTAGGCGACGAAGGCCTTGGTCGCGTCCTGGGCGGACTGGAAGAGGCCGGGCACCGGCCCGGAGATGTCGGCGATGTTGGCGACGGTGATCTCGGAGTCGGTGATGCCGGTGGAGTTCTTGAAGCCGTCGCACGACCCGGCCTTCACGCCGCCGTCGGCCGAGGTCTTGCCGTTCCCGCTCGGGCCGCTGCCGCTGCCGCCCCCGCTGCCCCCGTCACCACCGGTCGAGCCGCTGCCGCCGGACGAGCCGGCGCCGGTGTCCCCGCCCAGGGCGTCGGAGGTGACCGGTTGCCCGTCGGCGCCCACCGCGACGCCAGCCTGGCCGTTGAGCCTGGCCATCGTGTCGGGGTCGACCTGGGAGCCGCATGCGCTCAGCGCCAGGGCGGCGACGAGGGCCGCCACCCGCACGGACAGGTGGCCGGGAGGGCGCCCGAGGCGCTCGGGACGCCCGGTGGGACGGGGCCGGAGGGTGCGGGTCATGCGGACTCCGTGGGTGACGGTGGGGGACCGGGTGGTGCCTGTGACAACGAGCACAATGAGGCCGGGTCACGGCTCGTGTCAACAGTGTTGACACCCCGGGTCGTCCGGGTCCGTCGCGGTCGCCGAGGTGCGGCTACGCGTGACTCGGAGGGTCCACCAGCGCCTGGATCGCCGCGCCGTAGGTGCGCGCGAGGAGGGCGGGATCGACCGAGACCAGCACCGGGTCCTCCACCAGGGACATCTGGTCCAGCAGGCCCGCCACCTGGGCGCCGATGAGGCGGGCACGGAGCTCGGCGTCGGGGCCGGGCAGGCGGGGGGTCAGTGGTCCGACGAACATCTCCTCGAGCGCGTCGAGCAGCCGCGCCCGCACCAGCTCGGAGTCCGAGGCGCGCACCATCGCGCGGTACGCCGAGAAGCGCACGTCGCGCCCGGGCCCGATCAGCGTGGCGACCAGCCGCTCGCCGAGCTCGTCGAGGGGGCCCAGGGTGGCGCCGCCGAAGTGGCCCTGCAGGTCCATGGTGTCGAGGAAGAGCTTCTCCTTGGATCCGAAGTGCCGGATGACCAGGGCCGGGTCGACGCCGGCCTCCGCGGCCACCGCGCGCACCGAGGTGCCGGTGTAGCCGTGCTGCTCGAAGAGCTGGCCCGCGGCGCGGGCGATCGCCTCGCGCGTGGTGAGGGTGACGGTCACGCGGGGCAGTCCACAGTGTTGACCCCGTCTGGTCAAGGTGCTTGCGCTCGGCTGGAACACGTTCTAAGTTGGACACGTGTCCAGTCAGGTGTCCATGGTCGCGCGTCAGGCCGTCGACGGTCGTCGCGCGGAGACCCTCGAGAAGCTGCTCGAGGCAGGTGCCGAGGAGCTGCGCGCCGTCGGCCACGAGGCTCTGACGGTCCGCTCGGTGGCCGCGCGCGCCGGGGTGTCGCCGGCGACGGCGTACACCTACGTCGCCAGCAAGAACCACCTCTTCGCGGAGCTGTTCTGGCGCTACCTCGACTCCGGACGTCCCGAGGCCGCCGGCTCCGGGGCCCTGGAGCGGCTGCGGGCGACGACGCGGGGGATGGCCACCCAGCTCGCCGAGGCCCCCGAGCTCTCGGCCGCCGTCACCCCGGCGCTGCTCAGCTCCGACCCCGACGTGGAGCGGCTGCGGTTGCGGATCGGTGCCGAGTTCCTCCAGCGCTTCGCCGACGCGATCGGCGACGACATCCCGGCCGAGCGCCTCGACGGCGTCCTCGACGCGCTCGTCCTCGCCTTCTCCGGCGCCCTGCTGCAGGCCGGCATGGGCCTGATCACCTACACCGACCTCGGCGACCGTCTCGACTCGGTCGTCGCCGCCATCGTGGAGGGCCACCTGTGAATCCCGCCGTCAGCCCCACCGTCAGCCCCACCGCCAGCACCGCCGTCAGCCCCGGTCTCGACCTGGCCGGCTTCGACATCTACGACCACGCGGTCCAGGACGACCCACTGCCGTGGTACGCCGCGCTGCGGGAGCAGGCGCCGCTGTTCCACAACGTCGAGCACGACTACTGGGTGCTCAGCCGCCACGAGGACGTGCACTGGGCGACCCGGGAGGACGCCGGGCTGTCGAACCGGATGGGCGTGACGCTGGACGCCAGCGCCTGGAACGAGCACGCGCACCTGGTGATGAGCTTCCTGGCGATGGACCCGCCGGAGACCACCCGGCTGCGACGACTGGTGAGCCGCGCATTCACGCCCAAGCGGGTGCGGGAGCTGGCGCCCACGGTCGAGGCGCTGACCGAGCGCTACCTCGACGAGGCGCTCGCGGAGGGTGGGTCCTTCGACTGGATCTCCGAGGTCGCCGGACGCATCCCGATGGACGTCATCAGCGACATGATGGGCGTGCCCGAGGCCGACCGCGCCGAGGTGCGCCGGCTCTCGGACCTGCTGGTCCACCGGGAGGACGGCCTGCGTGACGTCCCGGCGGTCGGCATCGAGGCGTCGATGAAGCTCTTCGAGTACTACGCCGGGATGCTCGCCGACCGCCGCAGGCAGCCGTCCGACGACCTCACCAGCGCGCTGCTCAACGCCGAGGACGAGTCGGGGCGCATGACCGACGCCGAGATCACGGCGTTCCTCTTCCTCATGGTCGTGGCGGGCAACGAGACCACCACCAAGCTCCTCGGCAACTCCCTGTTCCACCTCTCCCGGCACCCCGATCAGCTCGCGGAGGTCCTCGCCGACCCCGAGGGCGGGCTGGTCGACGCCTGGGTGGAGGAGACGCTGCGCTACGACGCGTCCACCCAGTACGTCGCCCGGCTGGTTACCGAGCCGTTGACCCGGCACGGGGTGACCGCGCCCGTGGGCAGCAAGCTGCTGCTGGCGCTGGGGGCGGCCAACCACGACGAGCGGGTCTTCACCGACCCCGACCGGTTCGACGTGCACCGCAGCGCCGACGAGCTCGGCGACCACCTCAGCTTCGGCGGCGGCCGGCACTTCTGCCTGGGCGCCAACCTGGCCCGGCTGGAGGCACGGCTGGTCCTCAGGGCGCTGGTCCGTCGGGCCCGGCACCTCGAGGTCGACCACGCGGGAGCCGTGCGCTTCTACTCCGCCAACGTGCGCGGCTTCGCGCACCTCCCGATCACCGTCACCGAGCGCTGAGGAGCACCCCTGCGATGGGACGCGAGAAGTACGCCCGGCCCGACCGTCGCCCGGCGGTCGTCACCGGTGCCTCGTCCGGCATCGGCGAGGCGACCGCGCTCACCCTGGCCGCCGGTGGCTACCCCGTCGCCGTGGGAGCCCGCCGCGAGGACCGGCTCACCGCACTGGTGCAGCGCATCCGCGACGCCGGCGGCGAGGCCGTCGGCCACGTCCTCGACGTGTCCTCCACCGAGTCCGTCGAGGAGTTCGCCGCCAAGGTCACCGCCGACCTCGGCGACGTCGAGGTCGTCGTCTCCGCGGCAGCGCAGCTGGCCCCCGGCACGATCCACGAGATCGACAGCGACCGCATCGCCCGCGAGCTCGACGTCAACGTCGTCGGGACCCACCGGCTGGTCCGCGCGTTCGTCCCCGGCATGGTCGAGCGCCGCCGCGGCGACCTCGTCATCGTCTCCAGCGACGTCGCGGTGCGGGCCCGCCCCTTCATGGGCGCCTACACCGCCGGCAAGTGGGGCCTGGAGGGCCTCGCCCACGCCATGCAGATGGAGCTCGAGGGCACCGGTGTGCGCTGCTCGATCGTGCGGCCCGGTCCGACCTGGAGCGAGATGGGCATGGACTGGGACCCCGACGACGCGGCGAAGGTGCTCACCGGCTGGGGCAAGTTCGGCCATGCGCGACACAGCCACTTCCTGCAGCCCAAGCCGCACGCCGACGCCATCAAGGCCATCGTCGACGCCCCGCGCGGCGTCCACCTCAACCTCATCGAGGTCTCGCCCGAGGCCCCTGTCACGGATCCTGCGGAGGACTGACCCATGACCGTCACCCACGAGCGCCCCGACGCGATCGCCGACATCCCGGAGGTGTCCATCGCGGTCCCGGACGACAACGACTGGGGCCACCTGGCCGAGCTGCGCACCGACCCGGTCGCCCTGCTCGACCGCGTCCACGCCGAGTGCGGCGAGATCGGTCGCTTCCGGCTGGTCGACAAGGACGTCGTGATGGTCACCGGCGCCGAGGTCAACGAGCAGTTCTTCAAGGCTCCGGACTCCACGCTCGACCAGGCGGCGGCGTACCCCTTCATGACGCCGATCTTCGGGCAGGGCGTGGTCTTCGACGCCTCGCCCGAGGAGCGCCAGCAGGCGCTGAAGAACCAGGCGCTTCGCGGCGACCAGATGCGCGGTCACGCCACCACCATCGAGCACGAGATCAACCGGATGGTCGCGGAGTGGGGTGACGAGGGCGAGGTCGACCTGCTCGACTTCTTCGCCGAGCTGACGATCTACAACACCGCCGCCTGCCTGGTGGGGCTGCCGTTCCGCGAGGAGATCGACGCCCGCTTCGCCGAGGCCTACCACGGCCTGGAGCGCGGCACCGACGCGCTGGCCTACGTCGACCCCTACATGGAGGGCGTGGAGTCCTTCGAGATCCGCGACCGCTCCCGCGAGACGCTCGTCGCGCTCGTGCAGGACATCATCGACCGCCGCAAGCAGCGAGGGAAGGTGGCGCGGGAGGAGCGCGACCTCCTCGACGTCCTCATCTCGCTGGACATGAGCGCCGACTACATCACCGGCGTCTTCATCTCGATGCTCTTCGCGGGGCACCACACCTCCTCGGGCACGTCGGCCTGGACGCTCATCGAGCTGATGCGCCACCCGGACTGGATGGCGAAGGTCGTCACCGAGCTCGACGAGCTGTACGCCGATGGCTCGGAGATCTCCTTCCAGGCGCTGCGCTCGATCCCGCAACTGGAGTCGGTGATCAAGGAGACCCTGCGCCTGCACCCGCCGCTGATCATCCTGATGCGTCAGGTCCAGGAGGAGATCGAGCTCGCCGGCCACCTGATCCCGCCCGGCACGATCGTCGCCGCGTCGCCCCGCGTGTCCAACCGGCTGGCCGAGGACTTCCCCGACCCGGACGTCTTCGACCCCGGCCGCTACCTCGACGGTCGCCAGGCCGACCTGCAGAACCGCTGGACCTGGATCCCCTTCGGTGCCGGCAAGCACCGCTGCGTGGGCAACGCGTTCGCGATGATGCAGATCAAGGCGATCTTCTCGGTGCTGCTGCGCGACTTCGAGTTCGAGCTCGTCCAGCCGTCCGAGACCTACCGCGACGACTACTCCAAGATGGTCATCCAGCTCCAGCGCGCCTGCCGGGCGCGCTACCGCCGTCGCGCGAAGGCCGACGGCTGATGGGGTTCAAGGTCGTCGCGGACCGCGACATCTGCCAGGGCCACCAGATGTGCCAGGCCGAGGCGCCCGACGTCTTCGGCTTCGACGAGGACGCCGACGTGGTCGTCGTCCTGCAGGAGTTCCCCGACGAGTCGCTGCGCGAGGACGTGAAGCAGGCGGTCGTCTACTGCCCGGCGTTCGCGCTGAGCATCGAAGAGAACCAGGAAGAGGACTGATGAGTGACCTGACCAGGGCTGAGATGGAGGCCTTCTGGGCCGAGTGGCTCGACGTCAACCGCGAGGCCGAGCGCTCCGGCGACTGGCGCGTGATGGCCGAGATGTACGCCCAGGACGCGACGTACGGCTGGATGTACGCCCCCGACGAGCACTTCATGGCCGTCGGGCGCGACCAGATCCGCGACTGGGCGATCGGCATCGAGATGGACGGCCTGGACGGCTGGCACTACGACTACCAGTGCGCGGTCATGGACGAGCAGAAGGGCATGGTGGTCGGCTTCTGGAAGCAGAAGTCGGGCATCACCGACGACGCGACCGGCCAGGAGTACGAGATCCTCGGCATCGGTGGCTCGTGGTTCGGGATCGAGCGCCAGGGGCCGGGACCGGACGAGGGCCTGGTCAGGATCGCCTGGCAGCGCGACTGGTTCGACATGCCGTCGACGGCGCACACGTTCATGGAGATCATCAAGGCCGACAAGGCCCCCGACACCCTGCTCAAGCGGATGTCGGTCGCCGGCCACGGTGTCCCCGGGCACTACCACTACAAGGACATGCCCTCGACGGTGTGGCCGCCGCCGGTCGAGGCGGGGGAGTACATCACCGAGGCCGCGACGGAGGCCCAGGCATGAGCCGCCTGACGATCTCGTTGCCGCCGGCCCAGCAGCTGGTGGACGGCAAGCTCACCGGGGCCTCCGACGGCGCGACGTACCCGATCCTCGACCCGGCCACCGGCCAGGAGATCGGCGTGGCCCCCGACAGCACCGACGCCGACGTCGACGCCGCGATCGCCGCGGCCCGCCGCGCCTTCGACGAGTCCGCGTGGGCCACCGACCGCGACCTGCGGGTGCGCTGCCTGCGCCAGCTGCACGCGGCGCTGACCGAGGAGGCCGAGGAGTTCAAGGCGCTGACCACCGCCGAGGTCGGCATGCCCGGGTTCATGATGACGGCCGCCGGCTTCGACGTCCCGGTCGAGGGGCTGCGGTGGGTCACCGACCTGCTGGAGTCCTACGAGTTCGAGACCGACCTCGGGGAGGCGCAGCCGATGGGCATCCCCACGCGGCGCACGGTGCGGCGCGAACCGGTCGGCGTGGTCGCGGCGATCTCGCCCTGGAACGTGCCGACCCAGATCAACCTCGCCAAGATCGGCCCCGCGCTCGCGGCCGGCTGCACCGTGGTGCTCAAGCCGGCTCCGGACACCCCCTGGATCGCGGCCGAGCTCGGGCGCCTCGTCGCCGAGCGGACCGACATGCCGGCCGGCGTGCTCAACGTCGTGACGCCGCGCTCCAACGAGGTGGCCTCCCAGCTGACCTCCGACCCCCGCGTCGACATGGTCTCCTTCACCGGCTCGACGAACACCGGCCGGGCGATCATGGCCGCGGCGGCCCCGACGTTGAAGAAGGTCTTCCTCGAGCTGGGCGGCAAGTCCGCCTCGATCGTGCTGGACGACACCGACGTGGCCGCGGCAGCGGCGGGCACCGCCTTCACGGTGTGCATCCACGCCGGACAGGGGTGCGCGCTCACCACGCGGCTCGTGGTGCCGCGCGAGAAGTACGACGAGGCCGTGCAGTCCGCCGCGGACACGATGGCCGCGATCGGCACCGCCGACCCCGCGGACCCCTCGGCGATCTGCGGCCCGGTGATCTCGAAGGTTCAACGGGACCGCGTCGAGGCGTACCTCCGGCTGGCCGAGGAGGAGGGCGGGACGTTCGCCACCGGTGGCAGGGTCCAGGTCAAGGAGGGGGACCTGGCCGGCGGGTTCTGGGTCGAGCCGACCGTCATCGCGGGGCTGGACAACTCCTCGCGCCTGGCGCAGGAGGAGATCTTCGGACCCGTCCTCGTCGTCATCCCCCACGACGGCGACGACGACGCGGTCCGGATCGCCAACGACTCCGAGTTCGGTCTCTCCGGCTCGGTCACCGGTGGCGACCTCGAGCGCGCCACGGCGGTCGCGCACCGCATCCGCACCGGCACCATCGCCGTCAACGGCGGCGTGTGGTTCAGCCCCGACGCACCCTTCGGCGGCTACAAGCAGTCCGGCCTGGGCCGGGAGATGGGTGTCGCCGGCTTCGAGGAGTACCTCGAGACGAAGACCCTCGCCTTCCCCGCCTGAGACCGCCTGGGCGTGAGCCTGCGAACGCCCAGGGACGAGGTCGAAGGTTGAGGAGCGTCGGCGCTGACCGAGCTTGCGAGGGACGCGCGACGCGTCTCGAAACCCAGTCAGAACCACAGAGACAGTTGGAGACCCAGCAATGAGATTCAAGGACAAGGTCGCCGTCGTCACCGGCGCGGCCCAGGGC
>LULH01000263.1_pt1 | contig 12690 bp, 9 predicted proteins | sample 728201 | NCBI WGS metagenome assembly LULH01 (sample SAMN03860294, study PRJNA289734) | marine metagenome | biome: seawater column; feature: ocean; material: water; isolation source: Red Sea water column Station 169 - depth 100m | place: Saudi Arabia: Red Sea | collected 2011-10-15 | depth 100 m
TTTAACTTGAAGACCATAATCTCTTACAAGTTGGTCTATTCCATAAAAAGATTCTTTAACCATACCTTTTATTTTTTTCTTGTGCCAATGTTTAGAACTCATGTATTTAGATATGTTTTCTATTTGTTTAAAATTTATTAACTGTCCTTGTCTTAAATGTTCCCAATTTGTAGCTGCTTCGTGTAAATCTTTTTCTGTTCCTCTTCTATATCTTGACGAATAATAAAGACCACGTTGATACAAAGATTCTTCTATATCTTTTAATAAATGTTTAGTTCTTGCTAACACTAACCATTCACCATTTGACATGTCAATTGTGTCAGCATTGTAATGTCTATGTAAACTACCTTGCACAGTTTTTGGTTGCCATGTTTTATCTATTCTGTTTCTAATTCTATTAATAATGCCCATGGCCACACCATGCACTTTAGCAGGTATTCTAAATGATTGTGTTAGTGGTAGGTATTGTCCTTTTAAAGCTATAAAAGAATCTACATCTGCACCAGCCCATTTGTATATGGCTTGGTCATCATCACCTGCAATAAAAGAATCTTCTGTTTTGTTCCAAATAGTTTTTGCCATGTCCCATTGCATTAATGATAAATCTTGTGCTTCATCAATAAATACTACATCAAACTTTGGTGACTTGTCAGACTTTGTAAACTCTGTAATCATGTCATTAAAATCTATTAAGTTATATTCTTTTTTGTATCTTTTTAATTCATTGTCTATAATTTTTAATGTGCTTCGTTCTAAATCTTGTGTGTGTTCGTGTAAATCAAACTGTTGTTCTGGTGTAATGTTTCGTAGTTGTGCTAGTTGTATGATACGTAAATATTCACTGTCAGAATTAAATGCACTGCCTTGATCTTCTTGATAGTCTGCATAAGTTACAGGAAAACCTAGTTTTTTACCTAAATCTCTATAATGTCTTTGTTGCATAACTTGATCTTTTTTTATTCCAAGTTTTCTAAATGCTAGTGAGTGTAGTGTTCTAAAATATGGTAAATCATCTTCTGTAAGATTAAATTTTTTTATAGCTCTGTCTCTTGCTTCGTATGCAGCTTTCTGTGTAAATGCAAAGTATCCAACTTTATCTGGATCTGTATTTTTTAAATAGTCATCTACTTTATTTAACAACGTAGTTGTTTTTCCTGTGCCTGGTGGTCCTAATACAATCGTTCTCAAAAAGGTGCCTCCTCTTTTAATACTTTTTGTGTGTATTCATCTGTTTTTTTATCAAACTGTTTTACAACAAATACAGAAATTCTTTCCTTACTAATTCTTTTGTCATCACAATTGCATGTTTCTTTTAACATTTGTGCTGTACGTGAGTATGGTACATCCCAACGTTTTCTAATTAAAAACTGATTGTAAAATTTATCAAATATAAAATGATGATAACCATCTTTTGTTAATACACCACCACGTTTTAAATCTTTAATATCAGAACCTATGTGTCTATCTAAACAAAACTCTTCTAAATGATTTTGTAATTGATCCTGCGTAGTCACACCTTCTGGTGGATCTATTGGTTCGTGGTTCTTCATCAATGGGTTTATTATCATGTCCCAATCTTTTGGTTTTACTGTTGGTGGTTTAAAATCTAACTGTTCCATACATGCTTCTTGAAATAAACTTTGTTGTTTTAAAAATTTTACATTCTCCAGGTGTAGTCTTTCACCATCTACATTAAGATAGTAGTATGGTTTTTCTAATTTAATTTTTTGTAAGTCAGTCAATGCAGGAAATACTATCTCTTCACCAATACCAAACTTTCTTTCTCTACATAATTTTTTATCACACAGATTACACATAGGTGTGTCATTACATTTGTATCCCCATTCTTTTTTATCATGTTGTCGTTTAATTATTTCTACTTCAGATTCACTTAATGGTGTTGTTGATGCTGTTGCATTAAACAATGTCATTTTACTTTTCCACTCTGCTGGCCATTTCTTTTTTGCATACACACCAAAGTGAAACATAGAATTGTTACGTCCACCTTCTGGTATTTTATTCATAGCCATAAGTTCTATGCATGGTGGTGCATCAGAATATTCTGATTGTGGTCTTTCTATTTTTATTTTTGTAATGTCTGCCTGTTTGACATTGTTATATATTATGTAAAATTCTTCTAGTGTTGCAGCTGAACCATCATCTTTAAATGCATATCTTGTAGTATTGTTACCATTAAAATATGGTAAGTTTAAAAAGTTACCTGTGTCGTCTGCTGATTTTAATTGAATTTGTTTTGGAAAAACTTCTGATCCGCCGTATCCTAGTAATGTTTTTATTTCTGTTAATTTATCTCTCATTCTTTCTGCTGATACCGATTCGGTTGAAAAGAGAAAGACGTGTGCCCCTCCACTCTTTGACCGACACACAGCCAAAGGCAGTTTAAATTGTTTTATTTTATCTATTAATTTTTTATGGTCAAAACCTGCGTATGAATCTATATCTACACAACCCCACACGCATTGATTGTTTTCGTTAATTGGTATGATACCTAAACTTTGTGTTCCTTGTAAATGCATTTCCCAAAGTTCATCAGTCACTGGTTGACGCACTACAAATGATTGTCCTTTTAATTTGACACCATTCTCTGCAGGTTCACTTACTTTAGTGCAACCATGTGCTCGTTCTAATCCTTTAAATATTTCTTTAAACATATTTTATTAACGGGCGACTCCAGTCTCCCTTCGTCGCCCGCTCCCTAGGAATTAGTATGGTGTATTTGATTTTGATTCGTCAGATCCGTGTTTAATCTCAATCGCACCTTTGCCAACTTTGTCAGCAAAAGATTTTGCAACTTGATAAACACCTTGATCTTGTACCGGACCAACTTTAGACACTTCCCATCCAAACCATGTTCCTTTGTCGTTTGACATTTGAACAGTCTTTAGATTATAAATATGGCTGTAAGTTGGCGGTGTAAACAAACCGTTTTTACCATTCAACTTTAATCCCATCATAATGGAATTCCATTTACGACTAATCTTTAATTGAGTAGCCTTCATAGATATTAAAGCTGTTTGTGGTGACTCACCTAAAACTACTACATAATGATTTGCAGTATTTTCTAAGTAATTACCATTTGGTAAACGATCTTTAAAAGATTTATCTCTAGTAGTTTGACTCATGATATCCGAACTGGCATCATGAATTGCTACTGGTGAACCTTTACCTTCTCCCCTGTCTTGCCACTCTACGTATTTTCTTTCGTAGAATGCAGGTATTACATCTATCCCTTTGGTTCCGTCAAAAATTTCATTTGTGACGGTATTGAGAATCATGCCAGGTTCTGCCCCCTCAACATATTTCCCATCTCTTTTATTTACTTCTGGAGATAGTTGTCCTAACACTTTCAGAAATGGTAATGCAAGATCTTCTTGCGTCATATTCTGAGAGCCTTTATCTGCATCAGCTTCAAACATATTGACAGCTACTGCATTTTCTTTTTTCAATGTTACTTCATTCATCGTTATTGTTTCCTTTTTATTGTTGTTTTATTTCCAACAAATACGTTGAAAATTTCCGTTGGCATTTCTTTACCTGCCTCAATACGCTCACGGACTAACGCTTTGAGAGTCATGGGCTCCACCTTCAACTTTTGTGTCGGTTGAAACCCACGCTCTTCTGCAAGAGCAGCATAATCAGCTGCCTTGTTATCTTCGTTGCGACCAAAAGATACGGATATCTCGTTTTTGATTATATCTCCTAGTCCATTATTACGAAGCCAGTTAAACGCTTTCTCTTTGTTTGCAACAGAGATACTTGCGCTGTAATTCGGTTTAACATCTACCGAAGATCCGTCCATAAGTTTAAGATGTGATAAACCCATCTCAGACATCATGGTTGGAATAACTTCTCCAGATATATGTTCTAATTGTTTTTTTGTGCTCTTCATGTTTTCTTCTTGTAGTTCAAGTCTTTTTTGTAAAGATTCTAATTTTTCTACTTGATCTGCAAGTGACTGAATATTATCAGTTTTCTTCATTGTGTTTTGTTGGTCTTTTTCAAAATCAATCATCAATTTCTCCTTTCTCGTATAAATTAATTTCTATAGGATAATATTTTCTTTCTTGTTTATCCCACTTTAATAGATTGTATTTGCCATTTGTAATATCAGAAACTATAGAGCATGCAACACCTATAATTGCAGGATCACCTGTTAATAATAAATAATCTCCTAATTTAAAATTTTTTAAACTTTTTCTTAATTTAAAAATTAATGGACCAGGAGAAAATATTATTTGTGAAAATTCAGGAAGTAAAAATTTTAAATTACCATAATTAGATGCACCCATAATATTAATTTTAGGATTACCTGATTGTGTTCCTGGAATTTCTTGTATGACATAAACTATATTTTCTTTCATGCTTGACAATATAGGTGTTAAAGATTATATTGTCAACTAGAAAGAAGAAAATTATGAACTATAAATTTAAAACAAAACCATATGCACATCAAATGACTGCATTAAAAAAGTCATGGAACAAAGAAAATTTTGCGTATTTTATGGAAATGGGTACAGGCAAAACAAAAGTATTAATAGATAATTTAGCTATGCTTTACGATAAAGGTAAAGTAGATGGTGCTCTAATTATTGCGCCAAAAGGTGTAATTAATACTTGGTATGAACAAGAGATACCAACACATTTACCACAGCACATAGAAAATGTGACTGTATTGTGGCAACCTAACATAAATAAAAAATACGAAGAAAAATTAAAAACGTTGTTTGAAGTAGAAACAGCTTTACATATTTTAATTATGAATGTTGAAGCCTTATCTACAGATAAAGGTGTAAAGTATGCTTCTAAATTTTTAAACTCTCATAAAACCTTAATGGCAGTTGATGAGTCTACCACTATAAAAAATCCATCTGCAAAAAGAACTAAAAACATAATAGGTCTTGGTAAAATTGCTAAATATAAACGTATTATGACAGGATCACCTATTACAAAAAATCCGTTAGATTTGTATAGTCAATGCGAGTTCCTTAATCCGTGGTTATTGGACTTTACTTCATATTATGCATTTAGAAATAGATATGCAGAAATGAAAACTATGCATGCGCACGGTAGGTCAATACAAATTGTAGATAAGTTTAAGAATCTTAGTGAATTGTCCGAAACAGTAAAAACATTTTCTGACAGAGTTTTAAAAGAAGATTGTCTAGATTTACCAGATAAAATTTACATGAAAAGAAATATAAAACTAAGTCCAGACCAATTTAAGCTATATAAACAAATGAAAGACCAAGCAATTGCCATGTTAAATGGTAAAGTTACATCTACTATGACTGTTCTTACTCAACTTATGAGATTACATCAAATAACTTGTGGTCATTTCACCGCAGATGATGGTTCAACTCAAGCCATTGCCAATAATAGAATAGGAGAATTGATGGATGTGTTAGAAGAAATAGAAGGTAAAGCAATTATATGGGCTCACTATCAATATGACATTGTAAATATAATTAAAAATGTAGTAAAAAAATATGGAGAAGGCTCTATTGTTGATTATTATGGATTAACACCACAAGAAGATAGACAACCTAATATTAAAAAATTTCAGTCTGACCCTAAGTGTCGGTTTATGGTTGGAACGCCTTCTACGGGCGGCTATGGCATCACTTTGACTGCTGCAAACACCGTAATTTACTATTCTAACGGATATGATCTCGAAAAAAGACTACAATCAGAAGACAGAGCACACAGAATTGGACAACGAAAGCCTGTAACTTATGTTGATTTGATTTGTGATGATACCGTGGATGAAAAGATTGTAAAAGCATTACGTAAAAAAATAAACATAGCGTCAGAAGTTTTAGGTGAAGAAATAAAGTCATGGATTTAGTAGGACTATACGCGTAGCGCGCTGAAATTTTATATTAAATCGGTTGCTTTGCCTATTACCGGTTTATATTTTGTTTTACCTTCAGATTTAAAAGCGTGTAAAAACTGTGCACGTCTGCCTTCGGGCACATAGCTGCAGTGAATCCACCCCGAGTTAGGTTCACCTGGAGTATAGAACTCAAGAATCATTTGGTCATACGGAAGTTCTCTCTTAATCCAATCAGCTAATTCAGCATTGTCTACTCCCATACATTCGAAGTCTGCGGCCTCAGCCTTGGCGTGCTGCGAATTTGCAGAGCTATTTATAGCTACACACAGCTCAGGGCTACGAAAACCGCTCGTCACCTTGACCCTGCCAAAATGGTCACGTACCGGCTGCAGAATATTTTCACAAAGTAATTTTAATTTTTCCATTTGATCTGCATTAGGATTATTATCGATTCCCATACGAATTGCTGTGTCTGATTTAATTAATTCTTGAAGACTAAAGTTACGTGATAATTGCATGATTTTTTATTTTATGATTAATGTAAATATAACATATCCCATACCGGTAATCAACGCACCAGTGGATACTAATAAGATACTTTCTATACGGTTTATTTGGGCTTCTAGTTTATGTATCTTGTCATGAGTTTGCTTTTGCATAATTCTGCAAAGCTTTTCATGTTCTTCAATTTTTTGTAATGCATTCTTAGCCATTAAGTTCTCCTTGCAATTACTTTATCTGATGGTGATAGTAATGCTTCTTCAGTACGTGTCAACCCTGTAATTGGATTTTTTTGCATACTTGGTAAAGCTGCCATTTGTCTGTTTGGCATAGGTGTGTTTGGTAATGGTGCAACAGGTGCTTTACCCATTAAATTTAAACTTTCTTTTACTGTGGGTGGTATTAAGTCAATAGCTTTGTCTATAAAAGTTTCTTCAACTCGTATTGGATTACCTTCTTCATCAAACATTATTCTACCATCTTTATTTAACTTGTATTGAAATTTTTCAGGATCATAACCTTCTTCAAAAAATTCTTTTCCTCTGTAATCTTCTATAATTTCTTTTAATTCTTCTTTTGGATAAACAAAATCTTCATTTAATGAAAACTGTCTTTTTTCTGTTGTTAATTTATCTAATTCTCTTTCAATAGTGTTAACTTTTGTATCAAATCTTTTTTTAGAAAAGTTAACAGGAGTAAACACACCATTAATTAAGTTAGTTCTAACTTTTCTAGACAAACCAGCATTTTTTAAAATTTTTCTTATTTGATCTTCATCTAAATCTAATAATTCAAAATCTTTTATTCTAATATACATATCTTTCTGTATTCTAAACGCTTCATTTTGCATGTTTTCAAAAGTTGCAATCATATCGTTTGGTGTATTGTTAGCGTAGTTATCTACATTATAAAATTGTTCATTTTCATCAACAGCCCTAAGTAATCTATTCATATCTGCTGCTTGATATTTTAAAGCGTTCTTTACATCTATTCTAATAATTCTAGTACCAGCAAACAAAGCAAGTAATTCATCTAATAATTTTAAAGGTGCTCCACCTTTTGTTAAATCTAATGATAAAGATCCTGATATTTTGTCTAAACTTTTTGTAACTCCTGGTTGAACACCATCTAATACATAAGCAAAAGATTTAGCAAATTTTGCACCTAAATCATCTGATGCAGAATAAACAGTTCCACCTTGATCTTTTCTACCATTTCTAGTTGTTACATCTATAAATCTATCAAAACCAATAGGTTCTGTAATAAATGGTTCTAAAAAAGTCATAACTGGACCATCTTCAGCAAACATTAAATCTAAAACATATTTTTCTGTTTCTTGTGGATTTAAATTTTGATCTCTTGCTTTAGCTAGAGCTGATGAAAACGGTGCGTGTAAAGCATCGTATGGATTAAAATAAGAAAAGTTTATTGCAGCAGATTCTCCATTTTTCCAACCTTTAATAGGTACAAGTTTAGATTTAGAATCCCAAACAGCAGCACCTGATCTTTTATATGCGTCCCATTGAGATTGTGTAGAATTTGTTAAGAATTGAGCTGTTTGAACCACACCAGCACCTATTGCAAAGTTTGTTGTAAACGCACCTAACAATCTACGTAAACCCATTTGTCTAATATATGGGTTAGAGTGTGCTGATTCTTTTAATCCAATAGACATTACATTTACACCTGTTCTAAGTATTTCTGCTGGAAAAGAAATAAAAGATCCAAGAGGTAATTTTCTTAAAGCTTGTATTGCTGGTGGAACTTTACTGTATGTTGGATAAGTATTTCTAATTAAGTAAGCTGCAGCTTCATCTAAACCATCATCAAAAGTTTTTTTAACACCTGTAATTACATTAATATCATCAAATGGTTGGCCCATGTATCTAAACCATTCTTTAATATCATCCATGTTTTTTAAAGCTTTATTTAATTGAACTCTTGAATAATTAAAACCATAACCTTTCCACAAGTTATCACCACCTGCATACAATCTTGCAACTTTATCCGTAGGTGCCATCTTAATTAACTTATCAAATAATTTATCTGTAGTGTTAATTTGATTTCTTTTTATTTGATCTATAATTCCTTTTAACTCAGACGCAACAACGTTTTCGTCCCAAACACCTAACCTAACCATTCTTTCAACAAAATTATTAAACTTAACTAAATCAACGCCTTCTTTTCCTGCACCAAATATATCATCAAAAACCATTTTCATAGCGTTTGCTACACTAGCTTTACCACCTATGTGACCATTCATAAGAGCAAATAAAGATGCAGACGAAACGTTTCTAACTTGAGTTTGTGGTGAGTATAATGTTTTACCTATTTGAACACCCACTTTACCTTGCATAATAGCTCTGTAAGCAGGTATAGCAATTAAATTATCTAACACGCCACCTGTTCCTTTAAACATTTGTACATATTCAGGAGATGCATAAAGACCTCTAAGTTTTGATTTTAAAACATTTCCTAATCTTGGAATGTCTTCTATAGGCACTGCATTTAATACATTATTATTTCTTGCAGAACTAGCTGACCTAAATAGCCAACCATTTTTTAAACCTGACTCTGCTATTTTATCAAAAGCTCTTTTGTTAGCACCAGCAGATATCATTTCAGCTATACTTACCGAAACAGAATTTTTTAAATTTTTTTCTGGACCTAATAAATTTTTTATAGCTGTTGGTAATTCTTCTCCTGTTTTTAAAAATTTATAATCTTTAAAATTAATTAATTTACCTATGTCTTGTAATTGTTTTAATGGGTTTTTACCTTCAACTTTACCCATCATTAAAATTGTTTCAGCTAAATTTGTTGCTGATCTTTTAATAGCTGCTGCTTGAGTTAAATTTGGAAAATCTTTTATAGCTTCTCTTTTTAATTCTCCTTTAATTACATTTTTTGATAACCAATCAACAGATTTATTCATTATTGCATCATCTGGTAAATAATTAGGGTTGGTAAATGTAGAAAAAGATTTAACAAGATAACTATTAATTCTATTTATTTCTATTTTTTCTAAATTTTTTACTATGTCATTTGTTCCTTTACCACTTGGTAAAACATTTTTAAAATCTGTCATTACTTTTTTTATTTGAGATTTTAAATCATTTGACAACGCTTGTAATTCTGTTGGTAATTCTTTTAATGTTCTTTGTCCTCTTAAAAAATCTTCTACTAATTCTAAATAATATTTTTGTAAAGCAGGAGACTCATTACTTTTATTATAGTTGTTTTCAAATTGTTTTGCTAACTTATATGCTTTTTTTTCTAAGCCTTCCATAGTTCTATCTATTTTTCTAGATTTACTTTTTACAAACAACATTACTGCCTCACTTATACCTTGAATATCTTTGGGTGCTTTACCAAAAGATCTAAAGTAAGATAAAAAATTATCTAATCTTTTAAGACCTCGTTCTTGTCTAACTGGAGAAGTTACATTATATATACTCCAGTCTTCAAATTTTGGCATTTGTCTAATTAAAATATTTTCTCCTTTTCTAACTCTGCCACCCATTCCAGAGGCTAACAATCTAGCTGTATTTGAAAGAATATATTTACTTGTTCCTTGAATAGCTTTTGATGCATTTGCAACAACTGGTTTTGCAAGTTTTGTTGATCCAAGATACACGATTGGTTTAACAACAGCGGTGTCTATTGTTTTTGCACCTAAACTAACTGTTTTTTTTGTAACAGGTTTAATACCATATCTATAACCCAAAGCTATGCTTTTACCCACAAGAGGAAAACCACCACCTATTATAGCACCTTCTTTTCCATATTTAATTTTATTTCTAAAAATAGCAGCTGCTTTTTTTCTACCTGTCAAACCCTCTGTGCTTTCTGGTTCAAAAAATATAGATGGTCTTTCTGGTTCTGATGCAATAAAATCTGTTGCACCAACAACTGCAGCACCTTCTAAAATTCTAACACTTAAATCAGCTGCAGCTCTTTTTTTAGAGCCTCTTATTTTACTTACGGCATTTTTTACTTTTGCAACTTTAGGTATTCTATTAACAATTTTTTGAATAACACCACCTGGCACACCAAATTGAGTTAATAAACCTACTAACTCACCTCTCCATGTTTCAGGTCTATCAGGTTCTTTGTCTTTCATAAATTCTTCAAATGCAGATTGAAAATCTGTGTCTAATGCAAAGTCTGTTCCGGCAAATAAAAGAGTACCTAATCCTTCTGTAAGATCAAACGTACCTGTTTCTATACCTTTTCTAACTTCATCTAAACCAGATATGTAATCTTTTTCATCTTCGCTTTCTAATTTTTTTATAATATCTTCACCAGCCGTTATAGAAGTTGACGTTCTTAAACTTGGATTTAAAAATAAACCAAATCTAAAAGCACTTGTATCTGTTAATTTTCCTTCTTTTGTTTTTCTTGGAAAAAATGATCTAAGATATTTTACAGGTTTTTTAGGTTCAGATAAATTTTCTAAAGCTTTTTTAAAAGATTCTTTTATTTCTTTTATGCTATTTGGTTCACCAGGTACAAATCTTTCTGTTTCTTTTTTATCTTTAAGGTATCGCTCAAAAGCAGTATCGGCCATTTTATGCCTCCGCTGGTAATATTAATTCAACATTATATTTTATGTTAAAATTATTTACATCCTGTTGTGTTTGAATGGTTGCAAAATCTTCTAAAGCTTGTGGACTAGTTGCAATTAATCTTACAATGTCATCTGTAATTTCTTGTGGCAATCTAGCTCTTAGTGTTTCAAAATCTATTTGAGGCATTTGTTCTTGGTCCGTGGTCATTGCTGCTTGCATAGGTTGACCACCCATTTGTAAACCTACTCTACCACCTTTAGCTAATTGTAAATCTGGTGGAAATGAACCATTTTCTACATAATATTGTAAGGCTTCATCTATTTTTTGCATTAACATTAATTCTTGAGTTTCATCTAATGGAGGTGTAAATTTGTCTGTTGTTTTTAATTTCTTTTTAATTTTACTTCTAAGTGAAGATAAATATTCTGTGTCTTTTAATACAGCTTTAGCAAATACATCTGTGTTTTTGTTTCCGTATAAATATTCTAATACTCCTTTTGCTTTATCAATTTCTTGTTGATCTTCTTCTGTTAACTCTTCTTTTGGTTTTGCTTCTAATTCAAATATTAAAGACATTTTTTCTTCAATTTTATTTGCAACTTCTAATTTTTCAAAAGTTCTACCTTCTTCATCTGCTTGTGCAGGACCATAATTTTCTAAGTTAGCATACACGTCACCTGCTTTTACAATAACATTTTCTTCTGCTGTTTTATCATACAGTGTTAAAAGTTCTTGACTGTCTTTTAATTTTTCAGCAGCCATTTTTTTATCAAATCTTCTATCAGATAAACCTGCTTGTAAAAAACTTCCAAATAAATCTGACTCTCTATCTTGTTGTAATCTTGTTGCTGATTTTTTATCAGCTACAAATTGTTCAAAAGGTCCTCTTGCTGATGTTGCAACTTGTTGAAATATATTGCCTGACCTTGGTCTTGATACTAAATCTAAACCAAGATTTATTAAAAAATCATTTATGTCAGCTTTTTCTCTTCTAGGAGCAAATCTTCTTGATTGTGATTTTGCTTTTCTAATTACATCATCTAAATCAGGCTCTGCAGTAGCCATGTCTGCTGCGGTTTGTGAGTATTTTCCAGGTCCATCTACCACACCTCTTTTAGGTGTGTCTAACCCTGAAGTTATACCTTCAGCGCTACCACCCATTCTAAACATAGGTCTTCTTAAAGTTCTATTCATTATTTAGTTCCTCTGTACAAACCAGCTAAAGTTGACCCAACTCCAAGAGCTTGTGCTAATGGACTTGCGTTAGGTTGTTGAGTAAATTGATATTGTGCAGGATAACCACCCATCAAACCAGTTACACCTTGACCAAAGATACCTAATCTTTCTAATGGTTCGTAAGCTTTCATTCGTTCCAATTCTCTTTCAGCATCTTTTCCTGCTTGTGCAAAAGCTTGGTCAGCTGCGCCCACTTGACCCACTCTTGAAATATCTGTTCCTTGGAAGCCTTGTAATGCTCCAGCTAATCCTGTTTGGTATTGGCCTAGTCCTAATTGACTTTGTGCTAAACCTGCTTGTTGTTGTGCTAGTGCACCTCTTTGACCTGCCATGCCCGCTTGTTGTCCTGCCTGCCCTGCTTGTGCTGCACCTAAACCAAGTTGTGCTTGACCTAATCCTAATTGACCTTGTGCTAATGCCATTTGATTTTGTAAGTCTGCTTGTCTTGCTGCTTGTGCTTGAGTAAATCCTTGTTGTCTTAATTGTGCTTCTAATGCTGCTCTATCTCTTCCTGATTGAGCTGTATAT